>Ga0207900_100170_pt1 | contig 22000 bp, 22 predicted proteins | sample LinPmetageLP39_FD_184052 | JGI IMG/M metagenome (GOLD analysis project Ga0207900, IMG submission 184052) | Marine viral communities from the Pacific Ocean - LP-39 (SPAdes) | ecosystem: Environmental > Aquatic > Marine > Oceanic | place: Pacific Ocean | collected 2010-06-14
TGTATACGAATTGCTTTTCTTCTGACTCATGGCACACACCTTGTGGGGGCAGATAATATTATCTGCGTCTGTGTGTCCAGGAAACTATAACCACTTCAGTTTATTTTGGGCCCTGCTAGTGATTTCCTATTCTTTGAAGCGGTTAATTCATAAGGCTATGCTTATTTCTTATTTGCTTCGAGAGGACTTTTACGTGGGCACAAGCACCGAGCCACAGCTAAGCCATGATGATCTGGATGACAAGCTAGTTGATAAGCTTGTTTCTCTAGGGAAGGGCGCGTCTGGCTTAATCCCGATGATTGGAGGCCCCTTAGCCGAAATAATTGGAAACGTAATTCCCGGCCAGCGAGCGGATAGAGTCGCTAAATATCTTCGTGCGCTTTCAATTAGAGTCGAGCAACTTGAAACTGCTATTTAGGGGTCGCTTTTACAAGACCTAGAAAAAGTTGACCTCATTGAGGAAGGTGGCTATCAGGCAGCCAGAGCTACTTCAAGTGAGCGCATAGAAATGATAGTTGAGGCTGTTTCTCGCGGCCTTACACTAGACGATGCAGATTTAGTTCGTCGCAAGCGTCTGCTTTCTTTATTGGGTGAGCTGGACGAAGACGAAATGGTGCTGCTAAACGCTCATGGTCGAGCGTATGGAGGATCTAGCGACGATCCTTTCTCTGATGTAAAACGTCCTCGTCCTGCATATATAGGCTCTGGCATTGAAGATGTAGAGAATGAACACTTATATGAGAGTGGTCCAAACCATTTGCTTAGCTTGGGTCTGCTAAGAAAAAATTATGGAAACGTTAAAAAAGGTCAACTGCCTGACTTCGAGCCAAAGAAAGGTGATTTCAAACACAGAGTTGAAATCTCGCAGCTGGGACGGAGGTTACTCAAAGAAATCGGCATGCCTACGGCTTTCGATAAGCGGCATGACAAGTCCTGATATCCGGGACCAAACATTTAAGCTTTGTACGAAAAATCGTACCTGCTAATTTTATCTCTGCAAAAGCAGCATAGGGGAAAGCAATGGTCGGACGTTACGAGCTCTCTGATGACGGCTGGGCAACATGATCGTTATCTCTTGTTGTTAGAAGGCAAAGCGCATGACGCTCCGGTCACACGCTGATAGTAAGAATCCCGGCATGATCACGAAGGGAAGGAAAACTGCGCTCCCTCGCGAACCCCGGCCGACGGCCAACGCTGAGTAATGGTCTTGCGCCGCGTGTAGAAACGCACCGCATCGGGACCATAGGCAGAGAGATCACCGAACAGCGAACGCTTCCACCCGCCGAAACTGTGGTAGGAGACCGGCACAGGAAGCGGTACGTTGATGCCTACCATGCCGACCTGAATACGGTCGCTGAAATAACGCGCCGCTTCCCCGTCGCGGGTATAGATGCAGGTGCCATTGCCATACTCGTGATCGTCGATCAACTTCATGGCCTCATCCATGGAACCCGCACGCACGACCAGCAGTACCGGACCGAAGATTTCTTCCTTGTAACATGTCATATCGGGGGTCACCTTATCAATCAGTGTGCCGCCCACGTAGAAGCCGTTATCGTGTCCTGGTACTTGAACGCCGCGCCCATCAACCACGATTTTAGCGCCCTGTTGCTCGGCGCTGTCGATATAGCCGCAGACCTTCTTCTGGTGCGCCTTGGTGATCACCGGACCAAAGTCGTTATTCTTGTCGGAGAAGGGGCCAACCTTGAGCGATTTCATCTGCTCCTGCATCTTGGCGATAAGAGTGTCGGCGGCCTCATCGCCTACGGCCACCGCCACGGAGAGCGCCATGCAACGTTCGCCCGACGAGCCGAAAGCCGCCCCATTCAGGGAGTTGACCACGTTGTCCATGTCGGCGTCCGGCATGACGATAGCATGGTTCTTGGCACCCCCAAGAGCTTGGCAGCGCTTGCCATTGGCGCTTGCCCGGGAATAGATGTATTCGGCGATCGGAGTGGAGCCGACAAAGCTGACGGCTTGCACGCGTGGGTCGTCGAGCAGAGTGTCGACGGCTTCCTTGTCACCGTTAACCACATTGAGCACACCGGCGGGCAGTCCTGCTTCCTGGGCCAGCTCAGCGATGTAGAGGGCCGAGGTAGGGTCGCGCTCGGAGGGTTTGAGAACGAAAGTGTTGCCACAAACAATGGCCATGGGATACATCCACAGCGGCACCATGGCGGGGAAATTGAAAGGCGTGATACCCGCCACTACGCCCAGGGACTGGAACTCGCTCCAGGAGTCGATGTTGGGACCTGTATTCTTGCTATGCTCGCCCTTTAGCAGCTCCGGGGCGTAGCAGGCATACTCCACGTTTTCGATACCACGGGCTAGCTCGCCCCTCGCATCATGCACGATCTTACCGTGTTCTTGGCCGATCAACCGGGCAATCTCGGCGGCATGATCTTCCAGCAGCTGCTTAAAGCGGAACATGATCCGGGCGCGCTTGGCGGGTCGTGTATCACGCCAAGCAGGATAGGCGGCCTGAGCGGCGGCAATGGCTTCCTCGACGGTTGCCTTGCTCGCCAGGCTAACCTGGCCGGCAACTTCGCCGACGGAAGGGTTATAGATATCTTGGGTACGCTCTTCGCGCTCGACACGAACGCCGTTGATCAGATGGCCGAGTGTTGTCATTGGATGCCTCTCGTTTGGTCTGTCAGGGGACAGTTCTTAGTTCAGTGCGCTGAAGGCATCGCCGCCATAGCGTCCGTAGAAACCTTTCTCCCAGCATTTCATGGCGATCTCGTAGGGCCTGCGGGCCGGTTCACCGGGGTAGGGTTCGATTTACAGTTCCCCAGCAAGCCCATAGTTGCGAATATCGATGATATAGAGGGTGCCTTGAGGCTGCGCAAAGCGTTTTCAAAGACCGGGCTCATCTCGCGCACGCGGTCGATCAAGCGGTCCTGCTCCAGCACGTTCAGGGCTGCCAGGGCCGTAGCACAGGCTACGGGATGCCCGGAATAGGTACTACACAAAAAGAACGCGCCACCACCACGCACGATATTATTTAAGATTTGGAACACCGAAAAGCTTCTTAACTTCCTCTTGAAATTTAGATATTTCAGTTGCCTTTTGTTCGGTCGTCCAGTTCAGCATATCCGCCATCTCTTCAGCGATTGGTGCCAACTCCTCATCGGAGAAAAAATGCCCCCAACCTATACCTAGACGTCGATAAAGTACATCAGACAGATGGTATGCGTGCTCCTCCCGGACGGCTGTGCGCACATCTGCTAGCTGATAGTCTTTTGTCGACTGCAACAAGATCTTCGGCCTAAGGGAATCTACTACGGGAGACCAAGGCTGAAATTTCATATGTTGTGGAATACAAGATAGTGCGGTTTGCTGCTTGAGCTTATACACCACCTCGCGGGCCGCGTCGCGGTGTGTCATTATGGGAGCTGAGGTCATCGCGAAAACGCCTGGAAGGCCTTCAGTTGATAAATCATGAAGCTCACGCGAGCGTTTTCCACTGGGATAGGCTTGATCATAGGTGAGTGGGCGTACGCCTGCCCAGGTGCGAATGACTTTTTCCCGCCGAATACCGAATCCCGGGAAAAGTTTACGTGATTCTTCAATCAGGAAGTTCAAATCATATTCATTACAATAAATAGTATTAGGATCACCGTTATATACGGTTTCTGTTGGTCCAATATAATGCATATCTCCTTGGGGAAGACAGTAGAATGGTTCATTCTTACTATTAACTGTAGCCATACCGACACCACGCAGTTTTTCAGATAACTGAACTACGATATGCGCTCCTTTCGTTCCGAAAGATTTGCGAGGGATATCGGGATTCGCTTTTGAAAGAATTCGATCTATCCAACAACCAGCCATTACCGCAACACGGCGCCCCTTAATTGCAACGGATTCACCATTTGCTTGGTTGAGGAAAACGGTACGAGCATCATCTTGTATTTGGCCTATCGTCGCATTGGTATAATTCATCGCCACGGCACCAAGCTCTTCTGCGTCAAGGATGGCATCAATACAAATGCGCTCCGGCCAAACTAATTGATACTCAGTATAAACTGCTACTGAATGAAGACTATCTTTGTTAGCCAAGTTGGTACACATCGGATGGGCTAATGCCTCATTGCGACTCAGCCGACGATAATTCAGTGGTACATCTCGTGGAGCCATGCGCGAAAGAAGTGAGAAACCAAGGTCAACTTGCCAAGGAAGATAATGGCTATTCTTGTAGATGGGCAATAGCATCTCCATGGCTGTAACGCGCTCGGGCGCCAATTTCACAAGTTCGTAGCGCGATTGCATAGCCTGACGAGCCATGCGCAGCGATGTTAGTAGCCTACTCGGATGTTTCGCAAATGTTCGGAAAGGTTTCGGTGTTTCAAAATATCTTAAACCACAATGCAATAAGCGGCTCGACCGGCTCGTCGCGCCAGTGGCAAAATCGGACTTCTCTGCAAGAAAGACAGAAAGGCCGGCCTTGGCAGCTTCACGTGCCGTGGCGGCACCTATTATCCCACCACCAACCACAACAAGATCGAAGATGCGGCCATCGAGTTCAGCCAGTGAGGGTGTCTGTTTGTTTGTAGTATTCATGTCTCACTATTTATTATGGTTTAACGAACTTAGTTAACATTCCCGCAGTCAGCGGCTCGCCTCGTTCTGTCAAAAAACCGGCTCAAATACAACTTTGACGTAGAATCGCGTCATCACAGTCCGGTTGCTAATTACCAACGTATCATAGCGCGCACAGGAGCGACGTGGCCGAACTGATGAGGCAGGCCCGCAGTGGGCGGCGGCGTATGATACGCGGACGATGAACGGCGATCATTTTCTCCTCGGCGCGAGTTCCCAGGCGCTGATTGATGCTGATGCGGGCCGCCAAATACGGGAAGAGCCCTCGCGGATAGGACATGTTGGGAATCACGTTGGCCAGCGTATTGTGGGAATCGCATCCCGAGCTGGCCACGCCGAAGTAATCGACCATCCCGGTCGCATCGAAGTAGACGACAATCTGCTTGATGTCGTCAGGCCGCCCCAGGGAACTCATCGCTCGTGATGCGCATGCCGACCTCGGCGCGACGGCAGGCTATGTCTAACGAGAGCGAGTCCTGACTCTACACATTATCATAAGATGATAAATTTAACCGCTTACGCAAGCTCTTTTGAAAATATCACCCACATGATCGTTGTCTCACTCCCATGTAAGTTGCGGAATGAATGAGGATAAGAACTGTCGAAGTGAAATGCGTCGCCTTTTACAAGTTGATAGGTAGATGCACCGACGGACAACTCGAATGTCCCTTCAATCACCATCCCGCACTTTTCTCCCTTCCTGCGCCAAGGCTCTTCTCCCGAATGGCCATCCTCGCCGATATGTAGGAGCATCATTTCGATCTGAGTTCCTCTCACCGGAGATAGCAACTCCTTAGACAGGTTCATCGCGTCGAAGCGCAGTAACGGTCTCCCTGTAGAGCGGGAAATGGTCTTTGATTCAGACTCTGAGGTTTGCTCTGCCTCCCCGAAAAAGGAGCTGAACGGCACGTCAAGCGCCTGGCCCACTCGATTCAATACCTTGATCGAGGGGGTGCTACGTCCGCGCTCGATGTGACTCAACATCGCGACGGAAACATCACTGCGATTTGCTAACTCCTGGAGCGTAAGTGCCCGGTCAGTTCTTAACCGACGGACGCGTTCGCCGAGGAGTTCTATCGCTACTTCATTAGATCTCTTTACGGTGTTGATCGACAAGTTCAGTTGCTCCCAGCGGGCCGCGCATTTTTCATGTAAAGGATACCGTCATCTCATTTGCCGCAAAAGAAAAAATTGGGTTGCAAAATTATATTTATACGATAGTTTTGTAACTGATAGGATCAGAAACTTTGTAATTGAAGCCACGCGATGAGAAGTTGTCGGGGCCGCGACTCGCGTATACGCAACCTGCTGATTGAGGAAATATTTATGTCGAAAACCGCAAACTTGAGTGCTCTCGTTCGAGCGTTCATTATGCTGTCATAGGCAGCGCTCTCCCAAGAGCAAGGGGGCAAAGGTTAAGCCTATCCTGCTTGATACCTCCGACGGAGCCAAAGTGGCCTGTCACGCTTTGCATGGTTCAGAACCCTCTGATCCACTAGGGCTCATCAACATCTAATGCTTATCTATAAGGATCGATTATGACTTATTTCACCGCTCGTATTCGTGCAAGAACTGTTCATATCGGCTATGACAACAACGGCGAACTAATTAAGAAAGAACTAGGAACAACTGAATTTGTGGAGAAGGTCATTCGACTCGATCGAATTTTGTCGTTCACAGATGACCACCTTTTCGTGGATTGCCCGCATAACACCGTTCAGGTCTGGGATTACGAGGGCGAACTCTCTGTCGTAAAGGAACACCTCAAAGGCAACGGTCTTTTAATCAACTGAGAAAATTGAGATGTCATCTGAGGCTACACTGAATGTCAAAGTCAACGGCAAGTCCCGACTATCATGCCTGCAATTCGCAGCGCAGTTGGACGGATGTGCCATCAAGACGATTGAAGGAGTTGACGACGGAACGGTGTAGCCAACCATGAGCATGTCGCCGAGTGCGATCGTTTATTGAAGCGACTCTCAAACGGCTTTCACTTGACGCCAATGCCTGCCGCTCGACATCGGGATGCCAACCCTAATGCACCGGCATTCGATGTACGCAGCGCCCTATTTCAGGTGCAGGGCATTGACCTAACCCAGATTCATGGTCTTGGTCCCTACTTGGTACTCAAGCTAATTAGCGAGTGCGTCACTGATATGAGCCGCTGGCCCACGGTCAAGCACTTTACCTCCTGGCTATCGCTGTCACCGGGAAGCAAGATCTCTGGTGGCAAAGTGCTATCGTCACGAACTCGACGAACCAAGAGTCGAGCGTCTGCCTTGCTGCGTCTGGTGGCTACCACGATTGGACACTCCCAAACTACTCTTGGTGCATTTTACCCCCTTTTGTCGAGTCGACTAGGTAAGGCTAAGGCGGTCACTGCGACAGCAAGAAAAATTGCCGTTTTATTTTATAACGTCCTGCGGTATGGCTAGGTTTATCAAGACCCCGGTGCTGACTATTATGAGGAACGCTACCATCAACGTATTGTTCGCAACTTACAACGTCGTGCGCAATCATTAGGCTTTAAATTGGCCCCAATAGCAGACCCCAGACAACAGGTTTCTTAGGAAGGCTACCGCTCTCTTGATGTCGAACGACATGAATCGTACGCGCTAATAGACCAGTTAAGTGAGTAAGTGCCTGTTGAGATGGTCTGTCATGCGTTCGATATCAATCGTTCCAGTTACTACGAATACCGCCAACGGCGGAGCCGTGTGGACGTTGAGCGTCTGGCCCTAAAAGCTCAGGTAAAACGGCTGTTTACCAAGAGCCGACGTTCTGCTGGCAGCCGGACCATCAAGAAGCTTCCCAATGACGAAAGCGTTACCATTGGCCGCCTCAAAGCTCGGCGTCTGATAAGCGAGCTGGGACTGATCTGTAAGCAGCCAGGTCTCATGCTTACAAGCAGGCCACCGTTGAGCGACCGACTATTCCGAATCATCTTGCCCGTGAATTTGAAGTAGACCAGCCGAATCAGGTCTGGTGTGGCGATATCGCCTATATCTGGACGGGCCAACGATGGAGCTATCTGGTCGTTGTGTTGGAGCTGTATGCTCGCCGCGTTGTGGACTGGGCCATGTCAGCCAGCCATAAGCTCCGACAAAGGCTCTGGCGCTACCGGATGGCGCAAAGAGCATGAGCCGCCGTGGCAACTGCGGGGATATGCACCGATGGAACGACTGTTCCGAAGCTTAAAATTCGAGTGGATACCGGCCTTAGGTTATAGAAAGCTACCTGAGGCCACGAAAGATGTTAGTAGCTATCTAATGGGTTACTACAACCAGCAGCGTCCTCACACCTTTAACAATGGTATATCTCCCGTTGCAGCTGAGGAAAATCTTAAATTACTGTCCAATATTAGTTGACCACTACATTTCCAGCGCTTTAATTTATTCCTCCACCGCTCAGTGACGGAGAACGTCAGGGAGGGCCCCGTCTACGTCAAGAATAGGCCTCGCCCGCAAGCATAAAAACGAACTGCTAGAAAAGGCCGGTCTCGAGGATAAGAATAACGCCTAACACCGAGTCTCTCGGGGCAGCACCATGCCGGGCGTTATAGACGAAACTTATCGAGACAACTCCCGTTAATGACTTGCAAGAGCATAGCGATACGCAGAACCAGTTGCAGGGAGGCTATCACCAACTACCATGCATTGAACCCGACCGACCTCTTCGAGTCCTCTACTTGCCAGCCAACTGGCCATTTCGTCAATAAAGGTATCCAGTCTAACGAAGCGACCCGTCAGCTGTTTGAGCCAGTCATCGATTAGATTATGTGCAACCATCGGCGTCATAGCTATAACCGTACCGAGACATGGCCACGGCCAAACTCGCGACACAAGGCAAATGGCCATCTGATTCTTCCATAACTAGGGTTTCACCATGTTTTATTAGGTCATACAGTAAATTATGAAACCGGCTGCCAATGGCCTGGGAATTGAGTGCCGACAACGCCTCGGTATCCCTGATAGTGACCTGACCAGCAGCCAGCCTCTAAGAGGCTCCCAATGCCCCCACCATTACAAAAGAAGAATCAGACAGGATTTCATCTTGTTGTCTCCACTCCTGTGTCGGTGCTCACGGAATCGTTTAGCGCCCGATCGCATCCAGGAATTGGTACCAGCCCGCTACCAAACGAACACCAGCTTCGCGTAAGGGATAAAATGGTACGGCCGTGAGGCGACTGGCATCGAGCAGCGCCACATCAGGACGCTTTCCTAGGGCAAAGTCGGCCGCCAAGCGCCCAAGCAACGTTGACATCGCCACACCAGCCCCGTTGTAACCGGCAGCGTAGCAGAGCCGGTCGTCAAATCTGCCCACATGAGGTAAGGCATCGAGGGTCATGCCGACATGGCCGGACCAGCGATAAGCAATGCCGATGTCAGCGAGCTCAGGAAATAGCGCGACCATGGAGCGCTGCAGGGCATTGAACGCCACCTGTGAATCATGCTTGCCGAACGCACCACGGCCGCCAAACATCATACGCCCATCGACTTTGCGAAACCAACGCATCATGCGGCGGGTCTCACCATAACTTCTGTCGTTGATCAGCAGCCGTTCCTGTATCGCCATCGGCAAGGTTTCAGTCGCAATGATTGAACTCCTAAACGGCACTAGGCGCGAGTTGATGGCGCTACTGACTGGTGTGATACTCGAATAGGCGTTGGTGGCCATGATTACCTGCCGCGCCTTGATTTCTCCGGTGGGGGTGACGATGCTCACGCCATCGTTCTCATGACGGATACCAATCGCCGGGGTCCGCTCGAAAACGAATTCGCCATGGCGTTGATTAAGCCCGGCGGCCAGTCCCTGCACATAATCGAGTGGATGCAGCGTGCCGACACCGAGCCCCAGGACGCCACCAGCGAAAGCGTGTGAGCCGGTCTCCTCCGCCACTTCGCCAGCCGACAGGCAACGGAGCGAGTTGTCACCCATTTCGCGCTGCATCCATTCGGCCTCTGCGCTTATCGTCTCGAATGCGCGGACCGTATGGGCACAACGCAGATTGCCGCAGCGCGTGAAGCGGGCACTCCCCAGACCATACTCGTGAATCAGCCCCTCCACTTCATCCACTGCCTGATGACATAGGCGATGCATAGTGTTGGCCACCGACATGCCGTGTGCCTGGGCGATGGTCGGAAACGGCAGCCGAAACTTGGCCGACACTACGCCGCCGTTGCGCCCGCTGGCTCCCCAACCGATCGGGTTGGCATCCACTACAATTGGTTGAGCTCCCTTTTTCACCAAACGGTGGGCCGCCGCCAGTCCTGTGTACCCCCCCCCGATGATGACGACATCGGCTTTCGCATCGCCTGAGAGACAAGAGAAACTTGCGCCCGAACTTACCGTGTCACGCCATAGCGAAGGAATTGTGGATTCTGGTAACGGCCCGGTCATGTCACGCACGCTCCACGGCGTCGGCCAAGGCCTTGAGGGTCGGAAAGTGAAAGTCGGGCTTGCTTAGCTGGTTTGGCTCCGGTGTCCCACCGAACCCCGACAAGCCTTGACGACGCTCGATCCAGCAGGTTGAGTAGCCGAGTTCCTTAGCAACGCCAATATCGTGGTACTGGCTTTGGGCTACATGTAGTATTTCTGAGAATTTGTAGCCGTTGGCCGCCTGGCGGCCTCGGTTATAAGCAAAGAACAACGGATCAGGTTTAGCCACACCGGTATCGTCACAGGTCACACTGTCATCGAATGGATCGTCGAGAGTATGCGAGTAACAAGAAAAGGCGGTGCGATCGGCGTTGGTCATTGCCACCAGCCGATAGTGTTTGCGTAGCCGTTTGAGCGCCGCGATGGAGTCTTCGAATGCTGGCCAGCGAAAGACTGCCAACTGGAAGATTTCAGATGACGCCTTATCGCCCGGCAATCGCAATTCCTCGGCTAACGACAGATAAACATTCGCCATGGCACTGCTTGAGCGCCCCGGATTCCGCTCGCGTCCGCGCTTATAGGCGTCGAATATGGTGTTATCGTCCAGGTCTTTAGCCGTATTTCCACCGATTTGGCGAATGGCATCCAGTACCCCTTTTTCGAAATCGATCAGCGTGCCCACGACATCGAATGTCAGAACTTTGAAGCTGGAAAGTTCCATGATCGTTAATGACTCCTGGTTATTGTACTTGAGGTTGCGTCAGGCGGCGATCGCCGCCGGGTGTCGGCATTCGGCTTAAGGCACGACGATGGTGTCTTCCGGATGCAGGTCCACTGTCAGGCTTGCGCTGATCGGTGGTTTTTTTTCTGAGCGACATAATAGCTGGGTTGACACAGCCTAAGGGGCATACCGTCTTCCAGTTCTAGAAATAGTCTAAGGCTGTTGCCCTGATACATGACTTCACGAAAACGGCATTTCGGGCGCTTGACATCAAGCTCGTGCTGACCTTCGTCACTCAGTAATTTTTCGTTCTGGAAAGCCAGCAGAAGCTCCGGATGAGCGGATATCGCTTTGGCAGACCGCAAGGTAACCTCACCGAGCCTGACGTGGTCACCGACACTAGTCATCGGCAGCAAGGTGACATCGCCGATGAAGCTGGCTACGAAAGAGCCCTTTGGTTCGTTGCCCAGCGCTGCGGGCGCTCCGATCTGCACCAGCTCCCCATCCTTTAGAATCGCTACTCGGTCGCTCATGGACAGCGCCTCACACTGGTCATGAGTCACGTACACAATGGTGGAACCAAGTTTGCGGTGTAGCTGGCGTAGCTCAATCTGCATGGACTTGCGCAACTCCTTATACGGGAAGACGATACCGATATTGCGCTTAAGTAGCGGCATATAAGTCATATCCCGGTCACCAACCCATACCGACCCCGCCGAGGGCAGCAAGAAGCCGCCTAAGATTCCAAACAGGGTTCTCTTGCCTGAGGAGCCCGCGGGGCTTAACAGAGAGGCCAACACTATCTCGCTCATTCATGACATACCTCGTCTTTTTGTTGTATAGCCTGCTAGTTGCAATGAGTACACCAGATCAATTGAACATAAACAATTGCGAAATACTTACAGGTGGCATAACTTAAGGTTATGCCTACATTGCGTCGAAAATTGCCTAGCGCAAATGCCCTCTTCGTTTTCGAGTCTGCCGCGCGCTGCGGCAACTTCACCAAGGCGGCGGCTGAGTTGGGGGTGACTCAACCGGCAGTCAGCCGAATGCTTGCGCTTCTGGAGGACTATCTAGAAGTTAAGTTATTTATGCGCTCGCCCGGCAAATCCGTGCTGTCCGAGAACGGAGAGATCCTCTACCAGGGGGTGGCAGATGGATTTCGCAATATCGAATCTGCAATTCAGGAAATTCGGGCACGCAGCACTGGGTTGGAGACCGTCACACTCTCCGTGTCGACCGCTTTCACAACGCACTGGCTAATGCCGCGGATGCATAAGATACAGGCGCAATTCCCAACCATCGATCTGCGTTTTCAACTGATTTCAGGCTCAGTTAGCGGTTCCGTGGATGATGTCGACCTTGGCATGCGCTTCGTGAGCGGCGAAGACATCCATCATGAGGCAGCGCTGATAATGCCCGAAATCCTGACCCCGGTGTGCAGCCCAACCTATCGCGACCAGCACTTGTTTGAAGCCGCTAGCGAGTCCAGCCCCGTCACGCTTATAAATTTGAGCGGCAACCGCATTAACTGGTTTGAGCGGATGCCTCACTTCCAGCAAGACGCCTATGGTATGGCACATTCGCTGGTATTCTCGGATTACGCCGTGGTACTGCAGGCGGCATTGCTCGGCCAAGGTATCGCGATTGGCTGGATGAATATCGTATCCCACTGCCTGGATATGGGCTCGCTGGTCCCCGCCACTTCCACAGCTATTGCCACCGAGCGGAAGTGTCATTTAATACACTCGCGTAAGAAAAAACTTAGCTACCCTGCGGCGGAAGTGCGTGATTGGATTATTGAAGAAACGCGAAAAAATGTTTCAAATGTGGCCAAACGTTACCCGGAATTACAGCTTAATTCGTTGCTATCAAAATCCTCCTAAGAAATAGAACCCCATTGTTCAACATCATACTGCATTTAATGTATAAATCTAATTATTAGGATTCAATAATGAACATACTTCACTATTCTGCTTTCCGAGCCATAATGCTTACTGGAACTGTAAAGGGGGCGGCTGAAATCATTAATAAAAGCCAATCTACTGTCAGCCGTTTACTAGACGGATTGGAGCATGATCTTGACCTATCTTTATTTACAAGAAGAAAGGGCTTGATAACTCCTACCCCTGAGGCTTATATGCTATTGGAACAAGTAGAAAAAGTTTATTCTTCCCTTGAATCACTAAAATCCTTTTCTAAAAAACTATCAAGTGGAGATTTGGGAACAGTAACAATTGGCTCTATGCCTGCCCTTGGAACCCAATTTATTCCTGCTTCGCTCAAGGCTACAAAAGAATGTGGCGACAAGTCCCGATACATAGTCAATGTCGCAATGTCTCCACAAGTTGAAGAGTGGGCAGCGTTTCAAAGAATTGACTTTGGGTTTGCAGAATACCCTTTCACTAGAACTGGATTTAGAAGCGAAGTTTTTTCCGAGGCCCCATACATGGCAGCCGTACCAATAAAGCATCCTCTATCAAGAAAAGATTTTCTGCAGCCGAATGATCTAAAAGATATTCCCTTTATTACCTGGTCTCATCATCTGAGCGCAAGCACTTTGTTCGAACAAATATTGATCAGTGCTGGAGTTGAGATAGAACCGGCTTACCAAACTAGCTTATCTTTTACCGCTTTTGAAATGGTTAAGTTAGGGCTAGGAGCCGCGTTAGTAGACCCATTCACTGCCAACATAAATCTAGATCATGAATGTGTGAAAATTATGCCATTTTACCCTAAAATCCCTTTTAAAGTAGCTCTTCTGATTCCCGATACTAGGCCTCAGTCCGCAGCATCAAGGCTTGCCATCAAAACAATAGCAAGTAATAGAGATAAAATTATTGGCATGGTAAAACTCAACGACTGAGTTTTCAATGTGAGCTACAGAAGTGCCACTTATATGTGGCCATTGATTGGGCGACCCATTGGCACTGGGTGTGCTTGGAATCTAAATTCAACCAATAAGTGCAGCACCTGCGGTTTCTAGTGCTCCTAAGTATTCTTAGTCTATCGTTCAGCTTATTGACGACCGTTCGTAGCTCTAATCCAGGGAAGGTCAGCGCTGATAGCGTCGCTGGAGTGGCAGACGGAGCCGTTTCCATAATATTCCGCCGTGTTTTTTTTCGTCCTAGATGAGCGCGTAGATCCCCGGATGGCTCACGCCAACCCCGTTGGCATTGGCCATGAAGCCACTGATTTGCTGAGGACTCTATTCGTCCATCAATTGGCCAGTGACCCAGCGAATTAGGCTTGACAGTCGCTTCGTCACTATCCAGGCGGTGCGTCGGCGCTGATCACTTGCCGGTTGGGCCTGTTTCAGGCTCATAACCACTGGTCAGCCCGTTGCGCTTTATTTCGCGGCTAATGGTGCTGCTATGGACGCCAATGCCCTTGGCTATCTGTCGCTGGCTGATGCCGGTCTCAAGAATAGGCAAAAATTTGGTATCGTTGGACCTGGGGCAGTTGTCTGTATCCCATCTTTGGTAGGTAAGGCAGAGAGGGTACCGGCGCTGGCCCTCCTGCCTCTATCTTGTGATCCAAAGTACTGCGTTTATTCTATGGATCCAGGAAGCAAAGAGCAGACAATCCACCAAGGATATGCGCGCCTTCATGAAGCGTATCGAAGAGAAGGCTCCGTTCAAGGTCAACACTTAGCTGACCGGCAACAGTAAGTCCTTCATCGATCTTCACAAAACAATGAGCTTGATGCTCAATCAAATGACCTATTCGTTCGCTGTCTAGGCTTCTCAGCGGCGGTTGCCCCCTATTTGCTACCGGGTGATCTAGGTCAGATGTAACTCTCACCCGGGCGGTTTCAATACTTCCTTTGCAAATATTTAAGTGCTCAATCCCCGCGATCCGACAGTCATATAGTATTAATTTATATCTTGCTCTCCATCTCCGGCAGGATCTTGAATAAATCGCCGACCAGGCCATAATCCGCCACCTGGAAGATCGGCGCCTCCTCGTCCTGGTTGATCGCAACGATCACCTTGGCGTCCTTCATCCCGGCGAGGTGCTGGATCGCGCCGCTGATGCCCACCGCGATGTAAAGGTCCGGGGCGACGATTTTGCCGGTCTGGCCGACCTGCATATCGTTGGATACAAAGCCGGCATCTACTGCGGCACGGGAAGCGCCGATAGCGGCCCCGAGCTTGTCAGCGATGCCGTCGAGCAGCTTGAAGTTCTCACCACTTCCCATGCCACGGCCACCGGAGATGACCACGCGTGCGACACTCAGCTCAGGGCGGTCGCTCAGGGCGAGCTCCTCCTTGATGAAGCTGGACTGCGTGTTGTTCACGACGATATCGACAGACTCGACCGTCGCGCTATTGCTCTCACCCACGGCGTCGAAGCCTGTGGTGCGCACGGTAATCACCTTCAGAACATCGGCGCTCTGCACGGTAGCTATGGCATTGCCAGCGTAGATTGGGCGTTTGAAGGTGTCGGCGCTCACCACGTCGAGGATCTCGGAGATCTGCGAGACATCCTTGAGTGCAGCAACCCGCGGCATCACATTTTTGCCTGTAGTAGAAGCGGCTGCCAATATGTGGCTGTAACCGTCGGCCAGTTCGACAATCAGCGCGCTCATCGGCTCGGCGAGTTGGTGAGCATAGACAGCGTTGTCAGCCACGCGCACACGAGTCACGCCGTCAAGCTTGGCGGCAGCCTCGGCGGCGGAGACATTCTCGCCGACAACCAGAACATCGATGTCGCCGCCAATCTCTTTCGCGGCAGCGACCACATGGGCTGTGGCGTCGGCCAGGACGCCATTGTTAAGTTCGGCGATAACCAGAATGCTCATGCAATCACCTTGGCTTCGTTCTTAAGTTTATCCACAAGTTCGTCCACCGAGCCCACCTTAATACCGCCCTTGCGCTCAGCCGGGGATTCGACTTTGAGCAGGCTGACCTTGGAGGCGACCTCGATGCCGAAGTCAGCCGGCGTCTTGGTCTCAAGCGGCTTCTTCTTGGCCTTCATGATGTCGGGTAGCTTGGCGTAGCGCGGTTCATTGAGGCGCAGATCGGTAGTGACGATTGCGGGCAGGCTGAGCTCGACGGTCTGCAGGCCGCCGTCGATCTCGCGGGTCACCTGAACTTGGTCACCTTCGACCTTGATTTCGGAAGCAAAGGTGCCCTGAGCCAGACCGGTCAGTGCCGCCAGCATCTGGCCGGTCTGGTTGTTGTCAGTATCGATGGCTTGCTTGCCAAGGATGACCAGGCCCGGCTGTTCAGCCTCGACGAGCTTAGCGAGCAGCTTGGCCACAGCCAGCGACTCGACCCGCTCATCGGTCTGGACGTGAGTGGCGCGATCAGCGCCGAGTGCTAGCGCCGTGCGTAGCTGCTCCTGGGCGGCCTTGGGACCGACGGTAGCGACCAACACTTCGCTTGCCACCCCGCGCTCCTTGAGTCGTACCGCTTCTTCCACGGCGATCTCGCAGAACGGGTTCATAGCCATCTTAACGTTGGTGAGATCGACATCGGTGTGATCCGCCTTGACGCGAATCTTGACGTTGTAATCAATAACGCGCTTAACCGCGACTAGTACTTTCATCCATTAACCTTTATTGCAATATAAAAAGAACTTATAGACTTGAACAGAGACGCAGCGAATCCAATATAGCAGTATGGATATTTCTACTTGAAACTGAATCACCCACCCTATATAGCGTGAACCCTTGCTTATCATAGGCCGGCTGCTCTAAAGCCTCCGCAAAGGAGTGCAAGTCAACAACTCCATCATTACATGAATGCTTCCTTAAATCTTTGAAAAGCTCATCCATGGGAACACTGCCTTGCTCAACAATAACTTGATCAACAAACACTTTTTGTTCATTTAACGTAATTTCATTACACAGGACAGCCACCAAACCACTGTCATTTCTCTCCACTCCAATCAATCTCGTTTCGGGAGTGAATGGAACTCCTTTTTCAATAAACATCTTCTTCCAGCGCATTTTTTCTACGTAGGTTAGTTCTTCACCTAATGAAGCATCAATTGAAACATACTTTAAGTTTGCTCCAGCTGCAGCCGCACGTTCTGCAGCGAGAGGAGCAGGATGCCGTCCAGTTCCGTCATATACTAATACTTCTTTTCCGACTGGAACTTGATTATTAAGTATATCCCAAGTATTAACACATAATTCTTCGCCATATAAAATATCTATATTAGGCAGGCCACCTGTCGCTACGATGACAACATCAGCGTCAAGTTCTAGTACGTCTTCAGCTTCCATAAAACGGTTGAAATGCATGTTTACTTTCAGTCGCTCCAACTCTGCCTGGCGCCATTCAATTATGCCGATTAGATCTCTACGCCATGAGCCTGTAGACCCAATATGAACTTGGCCACCTAAATCTTGAGTTGCTTCATATAGCGAAACTTGATGTCCTCGTTCAGCACTTACACGAGCGGCTTCTAGTCCTGCAGGCCCCCCTCCAATGACAATCACCTTTTTATAAGCCCCTTCAGTAGGCCTGATAGAATGCTGAAGAGTTCTTTCGCGCCCTGTAGCAGGGTTGTGCAAACACGCAGGGCGATATGGTGATTGACAATGTGTCGCTCCAACGCACGGCCTGATCTGTTCCTCGGTACCGTTTTTAAGTTTAGCGACTAAATGGGGGTCAGCGATTTGTGCACGAGTCATACCTGCCATATCCACTAAACCTTCGGATACGGCAAACCTTGCTGACGAGATATCAGCTATTCTTGCCGCATGAAATACCGGAACTCCTACTTCTTTTTTAAAAATACCAATAGGTTTAACCCATGGTGCCAATGGTGTACCCATCCCTGGCATATTTTCCTCGGCTAATGCCCTTACAGAATCCATTGAACCATACACAGCATTTATAAAATCCAACCCTGCTTGCTCATGAAGCATCTTTGCAGCCGTCAGGCTTTCTTCAAAACCCAGTCCCCCTTTAATCCCTTCATCAACGCTAAATCTTATACCAACTATGAAATCATCACCGACTGCATTCCTAATACTTTCATGAACCATTATTGCAAACCGGCACCTGTTCTCTAGGGACCCACCATATTTATCACTTCTTCTATTTGTAATCGGTGATAAAAACTGACCAATGAGGTGCCCGGCAGCAAGAGTTTCAATACCATCAAGCCCCCCCTCCTTACACCTTACTGCTGCCTTCGCATAAGCTTCCACAACTCGCTTTATATCGTGCTCATCCATTTCCTTTGGTATACTTCTGTGCAGTGTCTCTCGTACGGGAGAAGGACCAATGGTAGTCAGCCAATCTCCAGCATAAGGGTCTCCTCTTCTGCCAAGGTGGGTTATTTGACACATCAAGGCTGCGCCATGACGATGCATTTTTTCACTGAAATCAATAAGATGAGGAATTATCTCATCGCTGCCAACATTCAGCTGACGAAAAATATTTGGCGAATCTCTATCTATGTTGGAGGATCCACCAAACATAGATAAAGCAAGGCCGCCTTTTGCTTTCTCTTCATGATAAGCTTGATAGCCAGCCTTAGGGAGCCCCCCCTCCTCTAAACCACAAGCATGGCTTGTGCTCATTATCCTATTTTTAAAACGCACCCCCTTGATCTGAAAAGGCTGAAGAAGCGGATCCTTACTATCAATCAAATTCGACTCAATCATTTTTTACCTACTATTAAAGGACTTGTTCTAAAAACCGTTTTGTTCTTGCATCTTGAGGAGAACACATAATCTCATTAGGGGGGCCGTGCTCAACTATTACACCGCCGTCAGTAAAGTAAATAGTATCTGCAATCTCTTTAGCAAACCCCATCTCATGGGTAACTAGCACACAGGTCATACCGTCCTCTGCAAGCTCCTTTATTGTAACCAATACTTCCTTAACCGTTTCTGGATCAAGAGCAGCTGTTACTTCATCGAAAAGCATAATTTCAGGCTGCATTGCAAGGCTTCGTGCTATAGCTACACGCTGTTGCTGACCCCCAGATAGCTCACCTGGATATGCATGCAACTTATCCGTAAGCTTAACTTTCTCCAATAACTTAGTAGCTCGCTCCTTAACCTTATTCTTATCTTCTTTAAGCACTAAAATAGGGGCCATCATTACGTTTTCGAGCACAGTTTTATGAGGAAAGAGATTATATTGCTGGAACACTATGCCAACTTTAGTTCTCAAACGTATTTTATCAACAGATGGGTTTGATATATCCACCCCCAGCACATCAACCTTTCCTTTATTTATTTTATTCAACCCATTTATACAACGAATCAATGATGATTTACCAGAACCTGAAGGGCCAATTATGCAAGCGACTTCACTCTTGGAAATATCAAGACTTATACCCTTCAGGACTTCTACATTACCAAAGCTAAGATGAATATCCCGCAAAGAAATTGCTACCATTTTCAACACCTTTTTATTGATTTTTAAATGAGTAATTTCGCTCTATAGCTCGCGTCAACAATGCTATGGGATATATATAAATAAAAAACAAGGCAAGTAGAAATAGGTAGAAAGGAAACAGTAAGTCGGGGCCTGCACCAGCCGATTCGACGGCTGCTCTTGTATTACTAACCGATTCCTGAACGCCTAATATAGAAGCCATCGGGGTTGCTAGCGTTAGTAGAGCATACCAATTCATCCAAGATGGCAGGGCTCTTTTAACGCACTGCGGAATTATAATATATCGCATAGTCTGTAGGTGATTAAAACCTAAGCTATCGGCAGACTCCCATTGACTTTTAGGTATAGACAATACAGCACCTCGAAAAATTTCACCAAGATTAGCCATTACAGGCAACGAAAATGCTATTGTCGCTTTCCACCATCCAGGTATAGCGTATCGTTCACCAAAGATATGGACTTCAAACGGGAAGAGATACATAGTAATAAATAACACCACAAGCCATGGTGAATTTCGGAAAATATTCATCACTGCTCTAGAAGGAAGCGTTATCGCTCTAGTTTTAGATATTAACGCCAATCCTAGCAGCAGCCCTAGAATCGTAGCGATTATCATTGAGAAAAAGCTCATTGATAGATTTAGAAGAAACCCCTTAAATACAAATGGAGCCCATGCGATAAGCACCTCTAAATTTTTATTTAGTCCATAAATCATAAAGACTGCATAAAAAGTAACTAAGGAAGCAACTATAAATAGAAGCAGCCATTTCTTTCTTTCGAATATAGCTTTAACAAAGGTCAACGGCGAATTCTCTTTATTTTTAAATAAGGTTACGCTCATTTCCCAACTCCAGGAATAGTTATTCTGCTTTCAAGCCAGTTCAGAAAAATAGACAGCGCTGTAATCACAGTAAAATAAAACAAAAAAAGCAAGAAAATCATTTCTGGCACATTAACATTATCAGCCCAAATCTGATTGAGCATATAAGTAACTTCTGGAACCGCAATCACATAAGCAAAAGAAGTCGTTTTGGCTAAGCTAATTAAATTGGTACCAAGAGAGGGAAAACTTACCCTAAATGCCAAAGGCAAGGTAATACGTGAGAAAACTTGCCATTTATTCATTCCTAAGCTTTTAGCTGCCTGAGTTGTCGAGGCAGGAACAGCCTCTATTCCAGACCTAAATATTTCTACATTATAAGCGCCACCAAACAGACCAATCGCAATTACTGCCCATCCAAATGCTGGGATTAGTGGCTCGTAATATCCGCCAGCATCTATTACAGGTCCTATGCCACCAATCGCGAAGTAAAAAAACAATAGCTGTATCATTACAGGTGTGTTTCTAAAGGCTTGGACATATATTTCAACTCCCCCCCTCAGCATTTTACTTTTCGATGTCTGCGCTTGCGCGCCTAATACCCCTATTATTAACGAAAGACATAATGTATAGAGCATTAACTGTAATGATTTGCCAGCCCCCGAGATAAATCGGCCATATTCATAAGGGTCGTAAAAGGTCACAAAATTGAGACCTGTAGTTTTATGTATTTCTAAAAATAGCGGTGCAATTATATCGAACATGGCCGATCCTATCCTACTTAAGGTGTATATTTAATTATCAATATTCCAAATAGGAGGTATCTTGCTTCATCTTATCGTGCATTTGATCTATCCAACTTGTCGCTTGTAGATCCCATTCCTTTGCAAGCTCTTGTATTTTTCCTGAAGCATGCCATCGATATGCTAGGCCAGTTACTAAAGTTCCATAAGAACTTTCCAGTTCGTCTTTTAGTACTGCCATGGCCCATGGGTTAACATATTTTGGATCAACAGGCATTTCATACCCTTGCCAATCCTCACTAACTAAGGTGTTAATAATACCAGCATCGTCATATAGCCAAGCAATGCACCTACCTGCTCGCAGAGCTGCCTTTGCTTCCGCATTACCTGTAAATGCAACTACAGTAGTACCGAATTCCCTCTCAATTAAAGAATTGTAAAATGCGCCTTGCTTACCACAAACGGGTTTTCCAGAAATATCTTCCCATGTTTCAATAACCCCTTCTTTAGCCATTAATGTTGGCCCAGAAGCCCCATAACTAGGCTCGATTATTCCCACCTTTTCGCGGCGCTCTGGTCGATCAGACATGCCAGCAATAATGAGGTCTATTCGGCCTTGGTCTAAGAACTGCATTCTATTAGCAGATGTAACTACAACTGGTTCAAATTCAACACCAAGTGTATTAGCAACGTCTTTAGCAAGCTCTACGGATATACCTTGCATATTCCCGCTGGTATCTCTAAAAGAGAAAGGCTTGAAGTCATCAAGAACACCCACTCGAATTACACCTTCTTCTTGTATTTGATCTAGCTTACTGCTTGCCACGGCTTCATGCCCAACAGCTATTGCAGCTGTAAAAATAGACAATTTACACGCTAAATTAACAAATCTTTTATTTTCCAAGCTTCTAATATTCATTTTTTTACCCTTATAATTTTTTGAACACTTAATACCTCGAATCCAATACACCACAGAGTTGCCGCTTTTTGAACTGAAAATTTTGATTTTCGTATTGCATTAATTGCAAATCGGCGTATGAAAGATAGGCTTTTCGAGTATACATAAATGCGAAATGTGGCTTATATGCCCTTGGCTCTGGTCTTTTTAAACGATCGATCCATTCTCCATAAATGAACCGCCCCGGCTTTACCGGAGACTCTATATCTTGAGAGGATGGAGTCATGAACTCACCAAAAAGTTATTCCCCGGAAGTGCGGGAGCGAGCTGTTCGTTTAGTTATTGAACAGCAAGGCGAATACCCGTCCGAGTGGGCGGCGATCTGTTCCATTGCCAGCAAGTTCGGTTGTACACCAGAGACCTTGAGAGCCTGGTGCAAACGCACAGAACTCACGCAGGAAAACAGCT
>Ga0207900_100171_pt1 | contig 21908 bp, 17 predicted proteins | sample LinPmetageLP39_FD_184052 | JGI IMG/M metagenome (GOLD analysis project Ga0207900, IMG submission 184052) | Marine viral communities from the Pacific Ocean - LP-39 (SPAdes) | ecosystem: Environmental > Aquatic > Marine > Oceanic | place: Pacific Ocean | collected 2010-06-14
CCAAATTACCGGCATAGGTGAGCGCATCCACATTCACCACGGAGTGCTCGGTATGCTCAATCAAATAACGTATTACCGCCGAGCCGATAAACCCTGCACCACCAGTCACCAAAATGTTCATTTCAACACCACCGCTTACCATCAAAAGTTTATTAACCAAAAACACAAGCCATCGCCCGTGCGGCGCTGATAACGTTCAACCACCGAGAGTTTAATGCAGTGATATATTAAAAGGCACCCATGTTTGGTTTGCCTGAAACCCGCTGCAACAGCCCGTTACCACTCGAAGCTGACAAAAGCTGAGACGCAACCAATCGTGCACGCGTAGGGTAATGCACGGCTTGGTAAGTAATTGGCAGCAACTCTAACCTAAAGCCGAAAGCAGCGCGAGATAGACCGGTCGGCTTTCAACCGAGAAACGATTGGTTTCGACACCAGGCCTGGCCCCCTCAAACAGTGACCTTTAGTTTAAATGGGAATAAATCGCCATTATATTTAATGCCTAGTTAGGGGCCGCCCTTGCCTAGCTGGCACATAGGAAAACACGACCCCATTCTGGAATGATAACAATTGCACATTTGATTTTGGTAAAATAGATAATAAGGATCGCAGTCAATAAGTAAACCCTCACGATTAATGAGCACACACTACAATCTGGCAGACCACATTGGTAACACAAAAAAATGCACAAAATAGCGAGTCGGTGTATGGATGAATGACCTTAAAGCTAGTCTCGCTAGACACAGCAAAGCGAATAAAACTGGCAGCGCGTCAGGCCCAAACCAGTGGCTATTGCCAAACGAGCCACGCGTGGTTAATTTCAAAGCGCAATCAGTATTGACTGAGAAACACTTGCTGCCAGCATTGGCCGAACTAGAAGCCTTCTTCCTGGCTATACGAGCGTTGGTTGACCCAGCGCTTCATCAGCATAAACCCACCAAGCTGGACAAGCCCTATCCCGTCGGCCAATGCTTGGAAATCACGCTGGCCGTCAAGCAAACATTGCTGACTGCCAGAGAAGTGTTGTTCCACGAAACAGCAGCGGCAAGGGGCTTTGAAGCTTTTGCTGCTTTTCGCAAAGCGGGGGGAACATTGCGCCAAGTATGGGGCGATTTACGGGGCGAATTTTTCCAGAATGCCTTTCAAGTCGGTACGCTCTATATTGATGTGGCCAACGACAGCGTAACGCCTACCAAACCCAAAGTTGAAATTTTACCTTTTGATGAGGCTGATTTTGTTCCAATTGCTGACTTTCGTCATTTTGCTCATCTTGCAGCCACCTACTGGCAAGACCGTATTTACCCAAATCATATACTCCCTGAGCTAGCGCCGACCTGCCCGTTAATTCATGTGTTGCCCAACGGACATATTAGACTTGCTGAAGCCACGCAATACATGGTCGCGCTGGCGCAAGCCAAAGCGTTTCGCGCCAGCGAGGAAGTGCTTCGTGATGCATTAATGCCAGGGGATATATTTGCGGATCTCGTGAAACGCTTGGCAGGCACTCGCTGGAAGTTAGCGAAAACGCCAGAACAGGGGCGGGCTGCTGCGCTGCGTGCCTGCCGTGAGCAGCGGGCGAAAAAATGGCATCTTTCTCGCCAGCATGCGAGCGGCACTATCACAGCGGCCCTTGAGATTAATAAACACCTTGCGCATTCCTCCCCACGTGATGAATCACAACAAGCACAAACAGTTCGTATTAACCACTGCGAATATGATGTCTCAGCGCTTTCAGAGACTGCGCGGTGCCAAGTGATAAACCTACGTGTGACCGATCAAGCGATTACCCGTATTCAACAACGACTAGCGATTTACCAAACGGCACGTACTGCCTATGCGCGGGCGCTTTTTGAAGCATTGCCCGAGCAAACAGTGCCTTGATTATTACACTGCAGACGCGTGAGCGGGTTGAAGTTTTATAATCAAGTGCCTAGGCGTAGGCTCGCTAATCAGTGCTTCGTAACGATCTGGATGTTGGTCTATTTCGTGTTGGAAGCGTTCCATAACATCGACCAGTTCATCGGCTAGCGTCTGTTTTTGTAAAGGTGTTAGGGCCATTGGCATTGTCCTTAGCTCGTAAATGCTGTTTCGTAGCCAGCATTCACTATTATTTATTAGTGTTTTCGACACGCCATGGTGCAATTCAGACACTATTAATAATTATTTACTCATCATAACGTGTTAATCGACGTAAGTGGTTAAGGATGAACGTAACCTACTGCATTAAATGTGTATTTTTGTGAACTGAGAAATGCCTAAGAACCCTCTTACCCCTAGCCTGTTATGGGTGGTCGCTTCTTTCGCGATGATAGGAACCTACGCGGAGCCATCGCTTATCATGACAAAAAAGACGTAGTTGTAAGCTATCTCTTACACGCTGTAGGCAATTTCCTACATTAAAAGTTATTAGCCTCTGTATAATTCGCGCGGGCGTATTGAGTTAACGCTTCAATGATGAAAAACATAAATAAGCCCCAGCATTAGATTGGGCGAACCAAGGGATTAGCTAGGATTATGAAAAAAATAGTGGGCCTATTAGCAGGGGCATTGGTATTAGTATCCGCAACTAGCGTGAATGCTGGCACCTTCGAAAAGCGTGTTTCTGTTGGCGCGATTGCCGGAACCACGGGGTTTGGTGGTGATGTTTCCTGGCGCTTTCATAAAAACCTAGCGTTAACCGGCCGGTATACGGATGGGCTGGATTTAAGTACCGACTTTGAAGAAGAAGGCGTTGATTACGATGCCGAGTTCGGCATGAAAGCCGCTAGCCTCAAGGTGGATTACTTTCCTTTTGGCGGCCGTTTCTTCATCTCGGCGGGCGCGATGATGCCGGAAATCGAAGCAAACGTAACGGGCACGCCGCAGGACGGCACGACCTATGAGTTGAACGGCACCAACTATTCAGCAGCACAGATCGGCTCTGTAGTGGGTACCGCAACGGTAGCGGATAGCACTCAACCCTACGTAGGCTTGGGCTGGCGTAGTTCCCACGAAACCGGTTTCGGGTTCTTCTCTGAGTTTGGCGTTGTGGCCACGAACGTTGATGTTTCGCTTAGCACCACGAATGGCTTTGAAAACCTCGACTCCAATCTGCAAGAAGATATTCGCGCCGAAGAAGCGAGTTTGAAGGATGATATCGACAAGTTGCCGGTATTCCCGGTGGCGCTTATTGGTATTAGCTATACGTTCTAAATGCGCACTTGATAGCATTTTTGGGATTCAAGGCAGCCTTTTGGGCTGCCTTAATGGTTTAGCGATCTAGATAACTACGACTGCACTCTGTTAATAAGGCGATAAGTGCAAGTGGCAGTAGTCACTTGATCATCTTAATGCTTCGCTTTCGGCAATTCTTCGGAAAGCGCACGCGCATACGCCGTTCTTGCCGTTTGGTAGATGGCTAACTGTTGGTTGAGTTTTTCGATCTCGGCGTCAGTAACACGCAGGTTAACCACCTGGCTACGGGCATTCTCGGAAAGGTCGGCTAGATTATAGTCTTTGCCATCAATAGTAATGGTTTGCTTATCATCTGCCATACGTACGTACTCCTAAATAAAATATAATAAAACTAAGAAAAATAACGCATTAGAACACAATCATCCATATCAATGAGCACGTTATCAAGGTTTTCCTTAACGTTACCAGTTTGGGGCGTTACTTAGCACTTTTTATCGCCATATGCAGAATGCGCCGCAACAGGCTGGTGGTCACCTGCCTCAATCACCCACGTAAAGCAGGAGACAAACGTATATTCTTCTAACGTCTTCAATATCCAGCGATTTTCTACCCATCTACCAAAGCCCCATCAGTATTTGCTGTGGGGCTATTTGTGTTAGTTAAGTAAGGACAGCTTAAATAATCGGCACGAACGGAACACAACCACTCAAGGCCAAGCCCAAAACAGTCAACAATAGTAAAGTTCTCACGATGTGGCTGCCGCTTTTTTCTTGGGAGCAGCCCTTTTCTTAGTAGCGGGCTTTTTTTGTGCCGGCAACTCTGCGCTCAACGCGTTGGCATAGGCGGTGCGAGCAGTTTGATAAATCGCTAACTGTTGATTAATCTTTGCGATCTCCGCATCCGTCACGCGCAGGTTAACCACTTGGTTACGCGCATTCTCGGAAAGGTCAGCCAAATTGTACTCGGTACCATCAATGGTAATTGTCTGGTTTGCATCTGCCATGATTATTTACGCCTTCGTTAAATATCCATTAAAAAATACACGCGAGCGTACCTCGAACGTGAGGTCGTCATCATCCCTGCCTTCAAGCGCGCTATCAAGGTTTTCCAGCCCCGATTGGTTAAAACGAGATAACACATCCTCGGTTAATAAATGGCAGTCCTATAGCTAGGCATCATCTCCACCCTTGACCAAGGCATGGGGATACAGGTGAATAGAAACGATGTCTCTTCACTGTGGTCTAACAGCGACTTTATTAAACATAGTTTTCTACTCAACGCTCGTATGGTGTCAGACGAATGGCAGGATTTAGAAGCGGATAGCGCAGCAACTTACCATGCGATAGCTATGAAAAAACGCAGGATAGTAGCGAGGGGCGTAGGCAGACAAGGCCAAGCTTAGTACTATACCGCCCTATTTCAAGGAGTGCTTGATGCAACGACTAGAAAACCTATTCAACAATGACGCACTCCGTCCGTTTCGATTTTTCATCGTGGGTGGCGCGGCAACAGCCACACATCTCCTCATAGTTGCGCTCGTTTTCGCCTTTTACGCAAGCCCATCCCCCTATTCTGCTAACATCATCGCCTTTCTGGGTGCTTTTCTCGTTTCTTTCTACGGTCACCGTTATATAACATTTCGCACGCGAGGGTCGATGCGTCGCTTCCTGCTAGTAGCCATCGGCGGATTCCTGGCAAATAATATGATCTTAACGCTATGCCTTGCGCTTTCCCTAGGAGATCTCGCCTCTGTAGCAATAGCGACCGTATGCGTACCCATCCTGACCTACCTAGCCTCCTCCCTTTGGGCCTTTAAAAGCAAAGAAGATTGATATTGATGACTCACGACGCGAAAAAACCGACAATCTCCCTCATCGTGCCGGTTCTAGATGAAGAAGAGTCAATCGGCATATTCTTGGCAGCTATTAACGAACATCTGGCAACGCTTCCCGCTGAGTTGGAAATTTTATTTGTAGACGATGGCTCTACCGACAACACAATTGCAGAGATCAAACGCGCCCAAGAAGATGATGGGCGGGTGCGCTATATCAAGTTGTCTCGTAATTTTGGCAAAGAAGCCGCCATGACTGCTGGGCTAGATCATGCAACCGGTGATGCCGTGATTCCAATGGATGTAGACTTGCAAGATCCGCCCAAGCTAATCAATGAGTTCTTCAGGCTCTGGCAAGAGGGCTACGATACGGTCTATGGCTTGCGCCGGGACCGTAACGAGGACACGCGAGGCAAGCGGGCATCAGCCAACATGTTCTATCGGGTCTTCAACTGGCTTTCGCATACCGAGATTCCGGCTAACACAGGTGACTACCGCCTAATGGATCGCAGGGTAGTCGAAGCACTGAAGAAGCTGCCCGAGCGCAACCGTTTCATGAAAGGAATGTTCGCATGGCCAGGGTTCAGCTCCATTGGCGTCGAGTACAGTCGTCCTGCCCGGCATGCAGGGCAAACAAAGTGGAATGCTTGGAAATTATGGAATTTTGCCATTGATGGGCTAACAAGCTTCTCCACATGGCCATTGCGAGTGTGGACTTATATTGGATTAAGTGTAGCCATGCTGAGCCTTATTTACATGTCGTATATTATTATACGCACGATTATTCTTGGCGTTGATTGGCCGGGCTATGCGTCAATAATGTCTGCAATACTATTCTTTGGGTCAGTACAGCTTATCTCAATAGGCGTACTTGGGGAGTATATTGGTCGACTTTATATCGAGGCGAAGAACAGACCTCTATATTTAGTTGAAAGGGATTCAAACATCGATATGGATAAGAGCTGACCATTATGCAACCTCTGCTAAGACTAGATAAGTTAGGTATAGTACGCACTATTTCAAATAATAATTATACTGCCGCCACAATGGCTTTCTTTGTGGCATTTTTGATCCTTTTCCTTCGTCGCCCTGAGGCCTTGCTAAATGCTCAGTTTTGGGCCGAGGACGCGACAATTTGGTTTACACAAGCTTTTAATCAAGGCTTTTTTTCGCCCTTGTTTTCGCCGCAAGACGGATATTTTCAAACTATCTCAAGACTCACAATGGGAATAGCATCACTTTTCCCTCTAGAAATGGCTCCTTTCGTTTCCAACTTTATTGGCCTTATCATACGTTCCTTGCCAGTTTGCTTCCTATTCACCCCACGGATGGGTTGGGTTGGCACTAAGGAGAAGCTTGTAATTTCAGCGTATTATCTTTTAATGCCTGGAATATGGGAAGTACACCCCAATATAACCAACGCACACTGGTATCTCTCACTATATTTATGCATGGTAATAGCTGCGAACATCCCTAATGGGCTTTTAGCGAAGTCACACGATATGATAGTGCTTATTATCGCAGGACTGAGCGGCCCTTTCATTGTATTTATAGCTCCCTTTTATGGGCTAAAATATTTAGCTGAAAGTAATTATAATCTCATTAAGGCTGCCAAAGAATTTTTAATGGGGAGCACTACTTACAGAACGATTTTCAATTTATTATTTGTAGCTATTTGTTTAATACAAATATTCAGCATTTTTCTATATGCATCGGGAAGGTCGCCTGCACCACTCGGACTAAGCCCTGAGGTACTCTTTAACATCCTCTCTGCAAGAATATTTCTTGGCTCATTTTTACCACACGAAGCTATACACCATATTTGGCAAATGCCTTGGCTCAACTTACCCGCTACTCTCCTTTCGTGTGGGCTCCTGAGTTATGTACTTATAAAAGGCGGATGGCGCATGGCTATATTTATTGGTTTTGCGGCACTAATGATCGGATTTGCATTAGCCAAGCCTCAGATCACCGTTGATCAGGCTCAGCTTCCGCTTCTGATTAATAGTCATGTTGGAGGTCGGTATTTTATCGTGACCAATATTGTCTGGGTAGGCTGTTTAGTTTTCATTATTTCCAGGCAAAGACCTTTATTGAAGAATATTTTTTATAGCGCGCTACTGTGTGTAATAGTCGTGTCATCCTATTACACCTTTAGTGTTGACAACCTCCAAGACTTTGAATATCAAAAATATGTAGAGCAGTACCATGACTTGCCTGAAGGAGAAACTATTGAGATTCCTGTCAACCCTGGCGGTGGGTGGGCTGTAACACTTACGAAGAAGGCCGAATAATGTAATACAAGCTCCATTTCCACGGACACAGGAGGTGACCTGCTATATCACCTCTTGAGTGATGCACAATTAGCTCAAGTAACCGGCTTGAGTGAAGCAGACATTATGCAGTTACACGGCGACTCCCTGTCCCACCACGAAGCGTTTTTCTAACATGACACTGAGGCCCATTAGCCTTGTGCTGCGGGCTTGACTGTATGGAAGCCATTAGCCGCACAAAGGGGTTCGTCATATGATAATGAACCGGCATAACAATATGTCTTTTCATCCGCGACATAGTCATGTCATTTATCGCCTCAATACGAGAACTTGCCAATCTAAACTTAAGAAACCTTCTGCTCCAAAAATGACCACAAACAAAATTCCAAAATCGCTATCGTCACCCATAAAAGCTTTTTTATGCACCTCTTTTAATTTTAATCTATTTAATACCCAATCTATAAAAAATATTAGTGCAGAAGCAAAAAAGTAAAAGTACCATTAAATATAGGGCGTTCATCATATCCTATGACCCAAAAACCTACCGTTAATTACCGATACTGAACAGGGAAGAAAAATTGGCTAAGAAGCACCTACTCAAAGCATGCCTAATCGCCAATCGTTCTAACCTACACATGCAATTATGCATGATCATTCCTAGCTTTTTTTGAGCTAACTTGTTTCTAATCAACTGAAAAATATAATAAAAAATTAACGCATGCACACTGTAAGCTATTGCACCAGAAATTAGGCTTGGCAGTATTAAGTGCGAAGGCAACCCTGATCCTAAAGAATCAGTGATAACTGTGACCAGAACAGACGTCACTTGCCCTACTACAGGTATCATATATTTATGCTTAAATGGGATAACGGCTGCACAAGCGATAATAAGGCCTATTACATCAGCAAGCTTCACAATAACTAAAATTAAATAAATCGTTATATTGGTTCTCTAATCTGTTTTAGCCGATAGAATTGAAGACCTGATCGTTATCATCAATGTGACCAAGCAGGATGCCGAAGTTTTCTAGACCAAAATCGATAGTATTCAGCATGGCACGCATCAGCGAAGCAGTAGATCGGCTAACTGCCACGGTTACGGCCTTATCACACTCAGAGATACTACTTTCAAGCAATAAATATCAGTTTGAAAATGATGGTTTCCCCATCCGCCTGCCATTCCCCACGATTGACAGTTTAAAGCACAAACGGCACGCAGCCACTGAGAACAAGCCCAGTAGCCGCGATAAGCAAAATGGGAAACACGCTTAATGCGCTTCTTTCTTCGGTAGTTCGCCACCCAACGCCCGTGCATAGGCAGTACGTGCGGTTTGGTAAATCGCCAGCTGCTGCTTGAGCTTTTCGATCTCGGCATCGGTGACTTGCAGGTTGGCGACTTGTTGCTTGGCATTTTCAGAAAGATCGGCCACGTTGTACTCAGTGCCGTCAATCGTCACGGTCTGCTGCTGTTCATCGGCCATTAGGTAGGCTCCTTTCTCAGTCGAAATCAAAGGTTAAGTCATCGTCACTATCAAACACGCTGTCCAGGTCTTCCGGTACTTCCTGGGTTGCGCCGTGCTCGGCATGGAATTTTGCGCGTTCTGCCAACTGGTTAAGCTGGCTTGTGGAGAACATCTGGGCATGGGCTAAGGCCATGGGGGCGCCCTTTAAGGTGGCGTAAACGTCGTTTTCCAGACTATTAAGCGCTTGTTCATTAATACGGTGGAGGCCATTCACTGTTAACGGCTCCTGCCCTTCACCCCGCTCAATGGTTAATGGCCACTGCTCGATCACTCCGGCACGCTGTAACGCATCGCATGCCTGCTGGGTAGCCGCTCGGTTTTGATCGCACTGGGTTAAAAAGTCCAGGGTTTGGGCAGCGGTACCGGCCAGTTTCCCCTCCTCGTCAAACAGGGCTTCGCCCTGGTTACTGCTTAGATGGTTTTCATCGATGGCGAAGACTTTTTCCCCCAGCTGCTCGCTATTGGCCAGGGTAAAAGGGTAACCGCGCAGGCTGGCGGGCACGTAGGTACCCAGCCATTTGCCATTGGGGGCTACGTATAAGTTCCGCTCGCCCACGCCCAATAGCACCATGGGCTGGAAGTGTCCGCCCTCTTTAATCAACACCACCACATAGTGGGGCAGCAGCTTGTTCATTTCGGCCAGCAGAATACCCGCGACGTTGAGCTGATCAGCGAAGTGATAGCCATCCCGGGGTAAGTAACCCTGGCCCGCGTGCTGGGTGGGGGAAAGCGCGATCCATTGGGGCATAAAAACTCTCTACTCAAAAATGCATTAATAATGAAATGCAGTGTAACAAAAAACCCCCAGCCGAGGCCGGGGGTTTAGGTACGCTACCTATCTAGCGATAGACATCCTTCTCAGAGAGAGGGATTAACCGATCAGGATTGCGCCTTCGGCAGCAGTCGTTGCCAGCGATGTTGCGTTAGTAATGCCGGTCAGTTGGATGATGTCCTGCACTGCATTAGTTGCATCGTCAGAAATAACATAGGTATTTCCGCCGAAGACAAAGGCAGCAGAATCTGCTGCGTTTGCAGTGTCGATAGCTTCAAAGACTGACTTGAACTCACCAAGAGAATCTACAAGCGCCGCATCGGCACCGCCGATGGTCAGAATGCCATCTTTAACGGTTGCAGTAACATCAACAGCACCCGAGATTTGAGCTGTCACATTGGTTGCTGTCTGATTAGCAGTGATACCGGTCGCAGCTAGATCAATGGTATCGCCAGTTAAACCAAGAGTGAAGTCAGTAATCTTCTCAGCACCGGTGATACCAGCATCTCCCGCTGCAAACTTGAAGGTATCGCGGCCTGCACCACCAGTCAGCGTATCGATACCTTTGCCACCAGTAATCACGTCGTCGCCAGCACCACCAACAATAGTGTCTTTAGCGTCACCACCGGTCAGCACATCGTTACCAGCACCACCGGTGATAGAAACGCTTGCCGTAGCAGTGTTGTTATCCGAAGCGTATGTTACAGCCAAGTTAGCAGCGGTATCAGCTGTACCATTACCCACTACTCCTGATGCGTCAAAGGAGGTAACCTTCGCAGCGACAGAAGAAGAAAGATCAATACCGTTGTTACCAGCGACAGTAATAGTGGTCGCATCAGCAGCAGTCAGCGTCATGGTGTTGATAGCCGCAGCACTACCTGTAGCAACCGCATCCGCAGAAGTGATGTTGACAGTTTCAACACCAGCAGCAGTGATCGTACCAGCAGCGAGGACGCCAGCCTTGCTAAGTTCCAGATTCAATACGTCAGCTGCATTGAAAGTAGCATCTTTAACCTGAACAGCGAACTCGGTGCTATCAGCAGTAAGCTTGACAGTGCCGTTGTTAACAAGGTTACCAATAACACTTGTACCAGTAGCGCCACCTGCAGTAAGAGCAACAGTGGAAACGCCGTTGATACCGGTTAAGTTAAGGGTTGTGCCCGTTGCAAGCTGGTTCGACAACTGAAGTGTCTCGAAACCGGTAAACTTGCTATTGAAGGTGGCATTGTCATCAGCATCAGCAGCCTGGGCTGAAGTCATCACGATGGTATCATTGCCATCGCCAGCATCAACGGAGCCACCTGTACCGACCAAACCTGCCGAAGTCACTGTGTCGTTGCCAGCGCCCATGGTGATAGCTTTGGTAGTCGCGTCCAGAGAAACAGCGTCGTCACCCGCACCACCAGTGAAAGTTGCCGCTGTGTTGATGGCTGTACCGCCAAGCTGGAAACCAGCTGTGTTGGTGACAGTCACATCGGTTAGAGCGCCCAGCGTGTTGGCGTTAACAGCCAGAACCGCGTCACCCGATACATTGATCGACTTAGCACCGCCAGCAATCAAGCTTGCAACAGTCGACTTAGCAGTTGAAGAAGTAACGTTGACAGTGGTGATGTCGCTGTCGATAGTCACTGCACCGGTGGTGGTTAGGCCATTGGTGTTAACAGCAAGAGACGTATTTGCAGCAGTTGTTAGAGCGCCGAGAGTACCAGCATCAACAGAAGCGCCCTTGCCTGCCAGGTTCAGCGTAGTCAGTGCACCAGAATTGACTGTGGCAGCATCAAAGTTTTCTAGCGAGACAGTCGTGATCTTACCAGCGGCAGTTGTAGAAGCAGCATTAACGTCAGTGATTGAAACATCACCAGCAGCAATACCACCAACACCGGTCACTGCTGCGGCTGCAGCGGAACCTTGCGTTACTACAGCCGTAGGAGCACTGTTACCTGCACCACTAGAGCCAGTTGAATTATCGACATCTGTTACATTTGCGTTTGGAGTAGTACTGGTAAATGTGTTCGTGGCGCCAGTAGCGGTAGAAACATTCCAACCACCGGGTGCAGTTGTGATTGCAACGCCTAAAACAGTGCCACCACCGGCAACAGTCGCAACATCGTCAGCAGTAACCGCACCGCCCGATGTGTTAGTAATGGTCATACCACCGATAGACTGAGTGCCGTCAGCGGCGAAGGGCTGCCAGGTAACAACAGCAGACTCAGTGACGTTATTAGCTACTGCGGGAACAGCAGTAACAGCAGTAACAGCAGCAGACTGCTTAACCGTAGCAGCCGTGGTGTCAGCAGTACCAGTTACAGTGACATCACCTTGAGTTACGGTAGTACCGTTTAGGTTAGAGTTGGTCGCTGTAGTAGTCGTGTTGACGGTGGTTCCGCCCTTAACACTAATCGCACCGGCAGCAACATTACCCGCACCAGCAATTGTTTCAGAGACGGTAACGGCGCCTTTTGCTGCAGTTGTGTTGCCGATAGAGATGTTACCGCCTGCCACAGTACCAGTAGCAGTTACAGATACGTCTTTACCGCCGTTGATTGTAACGGCATCAGCAGATCGTGCACTTGCAATAGCTGTTACATCAGTGGTGGCTGCTGCAGTAACATCTTGAGTCGCGTTAGAAGTCGTTGTTTTCAGGGCAGTCAAGCCGCTGAAGCTGCTGGTGGTATCAACGTTAATAGAAGAGCCACTTTGCAGGTTAACATTTTCTACATTAGTTACAGTGGCACCAGTGGGAACACTAATAGGATTAGCTTGAACAACATTGAAGGTGTCGTTACCGAGCCCGCCATCAATTTTGTCACCAGCTGACCATGTAGGTGTAGCGCCAGGAGCTGCAACGTCGCTACCAGCAAAGGTATCGTCGTTGGCAGTACCGGTAAAGTTATCGGCACCTGTAGTGAGACTGAAAGTTTCGCCAGGCACAGAAGTATCAACATTGACCTGCTCGCCTGCCGGTACGGCCGGAGCAGTGATGCCTTCGTTCTGACCAAAAGCAACAAAGTGCTCAAGTGCGGTCAGGCCAGCAGCGTCAAACGCGGCTTTTACTTGTGCAGTAGTGGTGATTTCAGTGTTACCGGCTGCCTGCAGCTGAGCCAGTTTGGCTTCGTAGTAGCCAGAAACGTCAAAGGCGTTAGAAGGGTTAACGCCTTCTGCTTCACCGAACTGTAAGTAGTGATCGTAGACGTTGCCAGTCCAGGCTGCCTGGAAGGCTGCTGCTGCAGCGTCAACGCTCAGATAGCTAGATGACGGGTCATTGAATAGGTCCACAGCTTTTGCACGGATGTACTCAGCAGGGTTGAAGAAGGCATTGGGTGCCAAATCTTCTTTGTAGCCGAACTGCTCGTAGTGCTCTTCAGCAGTTAAGCCAACGGCGCTAAAACGCGCTTCCAGGAAGGCAGCGTCTTTGCCTGCCCAATCAGCAGCAGTTTCAGAGTTGCTTTGAAGCTGTGCAAGCTTAGCATTCAGGTAAAATTCTTTGTTAAAGCCTTGAATTGCCATGTAGGTACTCTCCTTACATATGCATATGTTCGGGTGCCTGGCTGGCACCCCATGTTGTTGCTAAGCCGACCCTCAACCCCTGGGGGATCCCTTGCCAAGGCTCGGTACAAAGCAAGCAGGCTACCCAATTTGGGTAATTTGCCTTGGCCGAGACGATAGCGCCTCAACCATTACAAAATCAAGACCATCTTAGGGCCTGCTGTGAATCGCGCGATTCACGCCTGCCGATCATAGCAGTCCTTTTAATAGCCTACCACTTAAAACCTCATCTTTTTTAGGGAGAAAACTCAGCATTTTGGTTGTAGATGCACGTTATCTTAGCCACGGTTCGAGTAAATAATAAAGCGTTTTCGCACAGCGTTCGATAATTTTAGGCGATTCTATAAGCACGGTTTCGCGGCGACCAACTCACCCTGATCGACAGGTTATTGCTTCCCAGGCGAAGATAATGAAGAAAAAGGATGCCTTTTACGCGCACCAGAGCTTAATTTAACGTTAAAGGCGGCGGGGATAATGACCCCTTGGCGAGACTTTATCTCTCATATCAATTATTGGTTTTTCAAAAAAATGGTAGACCAGCGCTGCCACGCCAATCGAAAGTACTAAATACAGTGTCAGCAGCAGCAATGGGGGAAGATTTCGTGTTATTGGCCATGTTTGCAGCAGAGGCAATACGAATGAGAAATGTACCAAATAAATTGAGTAGGAGTATAAGCTTATCCGCGTAATGCTTTGCGTGACCAGCGGCCATTGCCGCGGCCCCCGGTCCATGCTGTAAAACCAGGGTATTAGCATCGCCACCCCGGCACTCGTAAAGGTGAATAGCAGGGTTTTATGCCAATAGGTATCAAATGTATCGGTCACTCCTGAGTGAACCCAAAAAACACTGATAACTACCAATACGGCCCCCATAAAAGCGTGAGCATGCCTATTTTTCGTCATGAAATCGCTTTTAAAACGCATAAGCCACGCTAAGAGCCCGCCCCAGGCAACAGCATCAAGGCGCAGTATGACGACTTTTCGAATACCTTCGTCCCACTGCACTGATGGTTCAAACGCTACCCAACCCCGTAGCAAGGTAAAGAGCACAATGTATCCGCACATTCCATACAGCACGGTACGGCGGCCATTAGCACCACAGAAAGTATGTACGCCGACCAGCAGCATAGGAATAGTGAGGTAAAACCACTCTTCTACCGCGAGGCTCCACGACTCTGGCATGAGCGATGAACCTGGCCATGCCAAGTTTTGCAGGAAAAGCAAATGGCGCCAGTCCATTTCAGCGGTACCAAACCAGTAATGAAACAGCGTTACGTTGAGCAGAAGAAATAGATAGTAGTTGGGCAACGTTCGAAACCAGCGACGACGCCAAAAATTGCAAATTTTAGGCCATAATGCCTTGCTCTCAGCGTCACTGAATAACGTGATGAGCAAGCCGCCGATTAGAAAACCGCTGAGTACAAAAAACAGCTCCACACCAAAATAGCCACCTAGATACAGCACCAAACGCCGGTTGGTTTCAGAGAGCAAATCAGCCATCAATAGCGTGCCATGAGAAAGAAGCACTAAAACGATGGCGACCGCCCGAACCAGATCAAGACCGAAGTTGCGGTGTCTATTATTCAGCTCATCTTGCTGCATTATTTTCTCTTGTTATCACTCTTTTCGTGTTTTGCTTACCTGTGCTTTCCAGCGCGCCCCATTAAGCCATGGAGAAGACCTTGGGTCATTTTTAAAAAATGCTGCCAGCGAGGTGTCGCGTAAAGCGTGTAAAAACCGTACTTGAGCAATAGCCGCCACGCATCCACACACTTCCACTGAAAGGGTACCCATGCGGTGCGATAAAGCAGTACCGCATTTCTAAAATGGTAGTAGTGGCGTAAGGGGCTGTGCAGCGGTATTTTGCGCCCACGAAACTCGATAGGCGCTTCCCCCAGGCTGTGCTCCATGTGGGCACCGCAGACACCATAGCTTTGAAAACCGTGATGGCCTGCACGCAACCCCCACTCTATATCGACATAATCAATGAATAAGTCATCGCGCATATCGCCCACCTGTTCGAGTACAGCGACAGGAATAAGACAGCCGGAGGCAATGAGATAGTCGACCGGCAACACGGCACAGTCGCTCTCACAGCGGTGGCGGCACAATCGCCAGTTGCGAATTTGTAGAAACGGCGGCGGGTTTTGCTGGCGGCTATCTACATAGCGCGGCCCAGCCGCCGCCGCCGCTGGTTGATTCGCTAAGGCACCATGCAGCTTTTTTACCATGTCGGGCGCTGGCAGGCTGTCTTGGTCCATTAATAGCACATGGGTGGCGCCCTGCTGCCTGGCCCAGACAATCCCTTCGTTTTGCGCCGCGGCAATGCCTAAATTCTTTTCCAGGGCGATAACATGGTTGGCTGCTATTGGTCGACTTGCATTCCAGTTAGCTAGGTTTTGCTCTGAACCGTTATCTACAATGAGCACTGCGTTGACTTGATTTGCAAGGCGCTCTACTAACTCTCCCAGCACATCCAGTGCTGGGTTATAGGTAACAATAATCGCAATCGTACTCGGTTTACCGGCGTTAACTGGGGTTGGCATGCCGGTACTCACTGGTTTGGATGATGTTTTCGCTTGAGGCGTAAAGGCCGTCATCGACTCTAATAAGAATGTCTGCTAACTCTTCCGCTTGGTCTTCAAAATAGGTGAGCTGGCTGGTTTCGAGATTTATTTCATCCCCTGGGCCATAGTTTTTAAACACGCGAATTGATTCTAGAACCGCTTGCTTCAAGCGCTCGCCTTCATCCGTGAACGGAATAATAATCCCGTTTTCCCCCGGTATAATGTCTTCTACGACACCACCGGCATCTGTCGTGATCACCCAAACGTTTCGCGCTAACGCTTCCCTAACGGTAAGCCCAAAGCTTTCCTTACATTGAGCCGGAAATACCAATACATCAATACTGTCGAAGAAGCTATCAATCGTCTCTTGGGTATAGGCGGGTACGATTTCTACCCTTTCCATATTTTTGAATGTATCTGGCCCATAGGTTGAGAAACCAAGGTTCCTCGCATTATCAACGATGATTAATTCAGCATCTGTGCTGTTGAGTTCAGTGAATGCTTTTCTAACGAGATGAACGCCTTTGATTTCGGTATTACCGCCCACATACCCAAAACGCACGGGTCCTTCATGGCGGATCTTGGGGATATGATTTGGCTTGCGAATTCCGTTTTTGTTGACCAGTACTTTTTGTTCTGTATAGCCATTGGCAATAAAGAAATCGGCAAAGAACCGACTAGGCGCTAGCAACACAGAGGCGCCGCTGAGGGCGGCAGCCATTTTGTCCAGACGCTCATTATTAAGGCTGGCGTTATTAACACAGGCAGCGCATACCTCTCTATCAATGACGTATTGACCACAGAATTTACCATGTCGATCAATCATGAATTGGCGACCACATAGCCACCAGGCATCGTGTAGAGTAATCACGTACTTGATGTTTCTTTCTTTGCAAAGCTCGACAATTTGCAAACCAATTCCTTGAATGCTGTGCAGATGCACAATGTCTGGTTTGACTACATTCAGCACGTCATTAAACGCTTGTACCACGTTAGGATTATCGAATTGTTGCTTTTCATCAAGGCCATCAGGCAGGCCCATGCCATATACATTGATGCCATCAGCCTCGTAACGCCTAATCTGGTAGGCATCGGCCACGCTGGTAGGTACTGCGGTAAACATATGAATATTAAAATCGTCGCGCTGATTTAAACGCGTATTAAGTTCTGCTGCGACCACCGTTGCGCCACCGAAGGCACGCGGTTTGTAGTAGCAATTAACCGCCAATACATTGCGCCTCTGGGGCTGAGCCTCGCTTATATCCGGCTTATTAAAAGCGCTCAAGATCGGCTGTAGTTGCTGAGTGGCGATATTCTCTGGTGAATAGTTATGCATCACAAATTCATAGGCGTTCATCGCCATTTTTTTGCGTAAAGCGGCATCAGTTATCAGCCGTGAAAAAGCCGTTGTCCACTCTTCGTTTGTTTCGCAAAGAAATCCGTCAACACCGTGGGTAATAGCATCACTAAAGGCTGCCCTTGGCGAACAAACCGAAGGCACCTGCACTGCGGAAGCCTCTAAATACTTGATATTACTTTTAGAGTCGTTAAATACATAATGCTCTAGCGGAGCGATGCTAATATCGCACTCGGCCAGGCTCTCTAGATACTCTTCATAAGAGCAGACTGGGATACGTTCAATACGAGATTCGTAGTGATCAAACTCAGCCGGTAGATCTAGCAAACCGATCAAACGGAAGTGTATATTACTGTGAGTGGCCAGCATTTCAAGCAGTGCAGGCACTGCTTCTTGAAAATCAACGTTATGGGTGTTGGTACCAGAGCCGTACACAATACGAATTACGTCATCTTTAGTAGCTGCTTTGCGCTTTTCGTTTACCTTTTCGGCCACGACCATTGTCTGCGCGTCCAATGCATTTTCAACGACCTGAACGCGACTCATGCCTGATTCTTGCATTGCTTTAGCAAGCCCAGTCGTGGAGGCAATGCCATGTCCACAATGGAGCATGGCGTTTAAATATAAATCAGCACCTGTAAGTAGCCCTTGAAAATCCCTCTTATCAAGCCCAGCCAACGTTTTACTATTTAGCAGCACCTCCCGATTAAAAATCAGATCATCGACTTCCCAATACGTAGGAATATTAAGGCGCTTGGCTTCTTCTATGATGCTTATGACATTTGGAAACCCAGGGACACGGTAAAAAATGACCATGGAATGTGTCTGCAAGGCTTTAATCGCCTTTTCAGATTCGTTCCAGTCGATAGCAGTACACTCGACACCCAAATGCTCAAACATTTTCTGTTTTTGAGTGACACGGTATTTTTTACATTGAGGAATGCTAAACTCGGCAATAATGAGCACTCGGGGGGCTAAATACTCAGGTGCGGGATAACTCATCGCTGCCAAATAGACAGGATCTGTCACACTGGGCATAATAACGCTTGATGTCGCTTCTACTAGACGAAAGCCTCTCTTAACCCCGTTAAAACCTTCACGACGAAAGATTGTCAGGGCTTTGCGCAGCGTACTTTTAATCCCCCCGCCACGCTTTATCGCTGGCTTGACTAACCTTACTGCTCGGCGGCACTGTTTAATGAATAACGCTGTATCACGAAGTGGCTTGGTTATATTCCAGCTTCTTGAATTAAGAACGTCAGCTAACTGGCGCTCTTTCTCTTCTAGCTGAATTTCTTTTGAGTCAAGCAACTTATTTCGCTCAACCATTTCAGCGCTCAATAGCTCCTGCTCTTTATTTTTAGCCATCAATTGCTGATTCTTCACTTCAATAAATCTGTCACGCTCTTGAATATTAACAATGTACTCTTGAATTACGGTATCACGCTGTTCAACATTAAACACATAATCTTTAATAACGTCATCACGTTCTTGAATATTGTGATTGAGCGTATTTACTAAATCATCACGCTTGGCTATTTCCTGATTGGCGCTGGCAACTTCCACATGCAGCTGCTTAATCAGAAACTGCTGTTCAATAACCTCACCAAGCTTGGAGAAATACTTGCGTATGAATGCATGGCTTTCGGGTTGGGACCACTCTTTGACTAGCTCTATAACGGTTTCAGGTTGCTCTTTACCAACAAATAGCACGCCAAGACCAAACGAGTGTTCAAAGATAATGTTCGGATAATGCTCTTTTAATTCACTCCACAGTTTCCAAACACCAAAGTCGCGTTCACGCACGTTGGTGTCATGAAATAGCACGACGGCCCTTTCAGAAAGCTTCGGAAGCCAGGTTTCAAAATCATGTTTAACGGCTTCGTAGCTGTGCAGACCATCAATGTGCAGAAAATCAACCTCGCCATCGGCGAAATGCCCTAATGCTTCGTCGAAGGTCATTCTTAATAGTTTTGAAAAGTCTTTATAGTTTTCATTATGGTACTTTTTAACAACATCAAAGACCTGATTCGAATATAAGCCTGCATGCTCATCCCCTTCCCAGGTATCTACCGCGTAGCAACGTGTGGTCAACCTATTCTTCTCCACACTTTCACAAAAAGAGAAATAGGAGTGGCCGTAGTGGGTGCCCAGTTCGACTAAGCAGTCTGGCTTAACGGTTTCAACCAGCCACGCTCCAAAGGGGATGTGCCCTAGCCATGCGCTGGGAAACTCAGATGGTTCTTTTGAGACAAATGAAGACTTCAACATTTGTTGGTAAATATTCATAAACGGGTCATCTCAATCTTTTTCATAGGTACGCCGACGAGTCCTGTACTAACGCTACTGCTGTGTGACTTTAAAACAATGGCGTCGTGCATCCAGTGATGCTGCACATGCCCCTGCTGACTGCCTTCAGCAATGGCGACCGTCATTGAGTAATCGCCCATGGGCAAAACAGGCATCCTAAACTGGAAGTCAGTGACGAATACTTCACCTTCCGCTATGTACACAGGCTCTTCTAAATAGGTCAGATAGGTATTGTCACCAAAGAGATGCTGGCCCAACCTATCCTTGACAAGAAAACCGACAATAGGGCTAGTCATATATGTTTTGGAAGTGCATTCAATTCTTACCGTGACGTTTTCACCACCTACGACCCACGCTAGGCGCTGCTCATTTTCATCTAGCAAGTGCGCCGAATTAATGATCGCACCACCACTACCAAATCCTTCAGCATTTTCATCAAACTTCACTATCTCAATATCGTTGCGATACTGGGTGGTATTAATAAAATCTAGCCGCATATCTCTGGCGTCTTCTACGTCATCATCAAGAGTCGAGCTGACGGTATTGCTGTTTTGGCTACTCGTCATAGGCGCGGTGCCATCTTGCTGGGAGATGTACATCGCAGCCAAATATTCTTTCGATATGTCCTTCGGCTCACCAATCATTTTGACTTCGCCCTTATCCAGCCATACTACTCGCTGACAAAGGTTAATAATGGCGCCGGTATCGTGGCTTACAAAAAGAACGGTCCCGTTTTCCATAAATTTGCGTAAAAAGCGCATGCATTTCTGCACAAAAAAAGCATCCCCTACGGACAATGCCTCATCAATAACCAAAATATCGGCATCAACATGCGCAATCACCGCGAACGCAAGACGAACTGCCATACCACTTGAGTACGTTTTGATTGGCTGATCAATGAAGTCGCCGATATCGGCAAACGCCACAATACTATCGAAACGATCATTAACTTCTTCAGTGGTAAGGCCGAGCACTGTCGCATTCATGTACACATTTTCACGCCCAGTAAACTCTGGGTTAAAACCAGAGCCAAGCTCAAGCAATGCAGCAATGCGCCCACTGGTTTCTATCTGGCCTCGGGTAGGGGTCAGTGTGCCGCAAATCATCTGCAGTAGCGTTGACTTCCCCGAGCCATTGCGCCCAATTATACCGACTGTCTCCCCTTTTTTTACCTCAAATGACACGTTATGGAGTGCTTTAAACTCTTTGAAGTAATTTGTGTACTCACTGCCTAACAACCTTTTCATACGAGGAACAACAAACTGCTTCAAACGGTCATTTGGCTTATCATAAACCTGATAATACTTTTGAACGTTATCAACTTTGATTACCGTTTCATTAGAGGACATCAGCAAATCCTTTTCGAGTTTTCTGGAACCATGCATACCCTAACCAGGCAAAGGCACTAGAAAAAAAAGTATAAACAGCTAATCCCTTCCAATCAGGCAAACGCCCCCAAATAAGCACTTCTCTTGCTTGCTCGATAATAAACGTCAGCGGATTTAACATTATTAACACCCGGTAATCTTCAGGCAGCCGTTCGATAGGGAAAAAAATCGGTGATAAAAATAACAGCACCGTTACTATTACGCCTATAAATTGACCAATATCACGCAAGTAAACACCTAAAGCAGCTAACATCCAAGCAACGCCCAATGCTAAAACGGCGAGGGGAAAGAAAACGAAGGGTGATAATATAATGGTCCATGGGGGGATACCGGTGAAGGCTATGTAGGCAAACTGCAACACGAGAAGGCTTATGGCCGTATGAAAAATAGCACTGCCTAGTGCGATAGCGGGTAGTATTTCTAAAGGAAACACTACTTTCTTGACATAGTTAGAACTTCCTAACACTAGCCCCGGGGCTTTACTTAGCACCTCTGCGAAGAAACTATGTACTATTAAACCAGAAAACAGCACTACCGCAAATTGGGTGCTCGTTTCATCTTCTCCGACTTCCCAGCGAGCATTAAATACTACTGAAAATACGAAGGTGTATACTAACAGCATGAACACAGGGTTTAGAAACGACCAGAACATCCCTAGCGCTGATCCTCTATAACGGCCGGCAACATCTCTTTTGGTCATCGTTATAATAAGGTTGCGGTGCTGCCATAAACTTTTTAGCATCGATTTAAAGGATATTGGTTGATCAGAGTGGGGGTTCATCCATACCTCGATTTAACTATTTAGGTGACTATCGTCATATTTTATATAAAAATATAGCGATCAATATTTGGTTTTAAAATAACGCTTCAATTGATCTTGTATTAAATCACCTACGGTAGCTGCTATCTCTTGCGTTTTTGGCAAAAGAGTTTCTTGATGGCAATAAATTTTCATGCGCCTTCCATGGTAAAATTAATCAAGCTGAATATTGGGCCAGTAACTGGCAGAGGGCTACTATACAGCAGCAGAGGTTTTTTGAGAATTCTCCCCTTCTTTGGTTCCCTTCAATTACGATAAAATACATAGACACCAAGCCATCAACATAAATGATAATCAATATCATTTATGTTCATTGTGCTTTTTCTGTAACTCCTTATAACTGTGTT
>Ga0207900_100172_pt1 | contig 21650 bp, 20 predicted proteins | sample LinPmetageLP39_FD_184052 | JGI IMG/M metagenome (GOLD analysis project Ga0207900, IMG submission 184052) | Marine viral communities from the Pacific Ocean - LP-39 (SPAdes) | ecosystem: Environmental > Aquatic > Marine > Oceanic | place: Pacific Ocean | collected 2010-06-14
ACCTTCGCCTTCTGTTATGTGTCTTGGTACAAGTCATTTCCGCTCATTGGCGTGGGCCGAGGACAGGCAATTGCTTCACTTTATGGCCTTTCAGCGGTGATCTTCCTGGCTGTCTTTACTTTGGAGCTTCCAGAGTGGAATTTCCTGGCTGGGCTGGCGCTGTTTGTGACTGGTGGCTTCGTGATGTATACCGAGAACGACGAGGTTCTTGAAGTCGTGCGAGCGGTCTCGAAAAATACCGATGCCGAGGGTAACCGCACACCTGCTCACTTATGAACTGGAGCACCAGTACGTGAAAAAATTACATATGAAAGGCCGAATACTTCAGCTAATCAACGCCAAGCGCGATGAGGGCATCTGGGACTGGGAACTCACTGATACCATAATGGGTGAGTACGGTCTTTCCGGCCCTTATTGGAAAGGCAATACACGGGTGACGCTAACAGATCTATTTTCCACTGGCATTATCGAAAGTGTGGAAGAGAAACTAGACGATAAGGGCTATTTTGGTGTCGGCCGAGTACTGTTCAAGTTCCGGCTTAATGCCTTCGGTAGACAGCGCATGCTGGACACCGAACTGGCATGACGATTGGGCTTTATCCAATCATTCAACTAGAGAGGAGTGAATTATATGTCTGAGTTCTGGGGTTTTCCGGGTGCCGATATCTTGGCTGTAGCGGTAATCATTATTTTGAGTAGTTTAGCTTTATACCAAGCCCGTACTTTCGTCACGAAGATCTGAAGCTTAGCCACAGATACCGATTTTTAACGCACGATGCATAGCGCGCGTCCGTCTTCACAGCGCCCGCTTATCGCCCTGCTCAACCACTGTTGAGCATTATCTTCCTCGCCTACCGAGCCGCCCTCGATGGACTCGCCATGCCCGGGGCAATCACCGAAAGGGGTAGTTGATGCCCTTTTTAACCTGAGCAATACTCATCACAAACAAAGACAAGCATGTCGGCATTATCTATTTAGCAAATGATTAGCTTGAGTTGAGCCATACTTTGTTCTTAACCTGGGGAGGATCATGACCTGAACGTTTCGACTGCGTTGGATGGCAGCGCCCTCCTGGACCGCCGATTGACGACCGTGGAATCTGGATTGGGGGACATAAGACCTCCGATGAGTGGTTGGCCACTATGAGGGAGGCAAGGGGCTTCGCTTGGCATCCTTTGGCTGTACCCTTGAGATACAGCCAAAGTGATCTCCGGTTATGGCCACGCTGACACCAAAACCAATCGGCATCATTCGATCCCGGGCGGATGCGTCAGACCTTTATTCCGAACAGCTTTTATTCCGAACAGCTTTTCTGCATTTCGGAACGCAATTTTTTCCTTGGCTTCACGGGGCAGATCCACTGCCCGAAACCAGTCGGTTCCTTGCTTCATGTCTGCAAACGGGTAATCCGTTCCAAACATCACTCGATCCACACTGATGTACCTCAGCAAAAGATGAAGCAGTTCATCCTGGAAGAATGCGCTGGTTGTGTACCAGAAATTGTCACTGAAGTATTGCCCGATAGGCTTGTTCAGCGAGTCTTCAGTCGACTCGCTCATATCTCCCACGATACGCTCGTAGTAGAACGGAAGGCCCTCTCCCATATGGCCGATAATCATCTGCAGTTTAGGAAATTTATCGAACACCCCAGTGATGATCAGTCGAAGACATTGAGTAATGACTTCCTGGTGCCATCCATATCCTGAACCGCTAAAAATGTAGTTCTGGAACAATTGGTCATACCCTGGCCGCATGGTCTTGTAATAAATATTGAACACGTCTTCCGGTGGGAAACCTGGATGCAGGTAGATCGGCACATCAAGTGCCTCGGCGCGCGCCAGAAGGGGCTCGAAATCGGGATGATCGAGAAATTTGTTGCCAATGAATCCATTGGTCATGGCCCCCAGAAAGCCATCATCCCGAACGGCGCGTTCCAGTTCGTCCGCTGATGCTTCCGGGTTCTGCAGAGGCAAGGTTGCATAGGCCTGGTACCGCCCCGGATAGGTGGCCATTGGGCCATCGGCAATCATCTTGTTGAGACGATAGGCAAAATCGATGCCTTCCTGACCGGGGACATTCTGCACCCCCGGCGTATGTGCGGAGAGAATTTGAACATTGACCCCCGCCTTATCCATTGCGCCGATGCGGCCAGAGCCGAGTTCGGCAAGACCCGTTTCCCTGAGGTACTCTACGTGTTGATCGTTAATCGCGTTCAGCGCGATCAGTTCCTCGGTGGTATAGGTCTCTTCCGTGGCGATAAATGGCAGGTCCTGGTCTCGCAACGCGATGACCGAAGCCTCTGTCGCGGCAGCACTGGAGATAAAGGCAGGCGCGGACAACCCGGCACCAACACCAAGTGCAGCCGCGCCAGTTAGAAAACTACGGCGTCCCATTGTCAGGCTCTCTAGGTTTTTTTCGATCTGTTTCATGACAATTTCTACTCCGATGTTTGCGTTGCGTGGTTTGGGGGCAGCTTGAACCGCCCCAGAATATTGCCGATGTCATCCACGTAGCTGTACACCACCGGGATAACCAGCAGGCTCAAAAGCGTCGAGGTGAGCAGTCCGCCAATGACCACGAAGGCCATGGGGGCCCGGAAGCTGGGATCGCCAGCCCATCCTAGGGCGATCGGCATCATGCCCGCCCCCATGGCAATGGTGGTCATCACGATGGGCCGGACACGTTTTTTGCAGGCATCAAGAATGGCGTCCACGCGTTCCAATCCATGCACCCGACGGGCGATGATGATGTAGTCCACCAGCAGGATCGAGTTCTTGGTGGCAATCCCCATCAGCATGATCAATCCGATCATGGCGGGCAGCGACACGGGCGTCTGCGTGAGGAACAACGCCAGGAAGGCACCAGGGATGGAGAGCACCAGCGCCACCAGAATGGTGACCGGCTGCGTGAAATCCTTGAGCAGCAGCACCAGCACCATATAGATGCACAGCACGCCGGTCAGCATGGCAATCCCGAAGCTTGAGGCAAGCTCCGCCATTTCCTCGGCATCACCTTCTGCTTTCTGAAACACGCCGCGCGGCAACTGACGTAAACTGGGTAGTGCCTGCACGGCCTGTTCGATTTCCCCCAAAGGCTGCCCTTGTAGGCTCACCTCGAAATTGACGTTGCGCAGACGGTCATGCCGGGTGATTTCCGAAGGACCGCTGCTCCACTCGAAGGAGGCAACACTCTCGAGTGGCACCCTCCTCCCATTAACACCAGGCACAGGCAGCCGTTTAAGGGTCGCCATATCCTCCCGAGCGGCATCCGCCAGTCGGACCATCACCGGCACCTGACGCGAGCTGAAATTCAACTTAGGAAGATCCTCGGCGTTATCGCCCACGGTCGCGATGCGCAGCGTATCGGCGATGGCCTGAGCCGAGACTCCAAGGTCGGCGGCGCGGGCAAAATCAGGGCGTACAATGAGTTCAGGCCTGACCAGGCTGGCCGTCGAACTCACCGCGCCGATGCCGGGAATGGCGCGCATCTCCCGCTCGACTTGACGGGCATGCAGTTCAAGCACCCGGCTATCCTCACCGGCAAGCACCAACTCATAGCCATCCCCCTCATCACCTACGCGAGTTCGCACGCCGGGAAGCGTGGCGAGTGCAATACGTAACTGCTGCTCTATGTCTTGCTGCGTAACGCCCGCGCGGGTTGCGCGATCCGCCAAACCAACGGTCAGTTCCACCGAGGTCACATCGCTGTCACTGCTGCCGGAGTCCTCACCGACGGCCGCGAAGACGCTGACTACATGCTGTTGCGTCTCCAGTCGTGAGCGTGCCTGCTCGGCAAGCGCCTCCGCTTCAGACAAGGTGCTACCGGGCGGCAAGGTGAGCGTCGCCTGCGTCTGGGAATTATCATCGGGGGGTATGAAGGTCCCCGGCAGGGTCGAGGCCAGCCAGATACCTCCTGCAAAGCAGGCCGCCGCCGCGAGGAGCGTCGTCTTACGGTGGCGCAGGCACCCGTTAGCAACGATCAAGTAGTAGTTAATCCACGTTGGATCGCGCGAGGGATGTTGGGGTTTGCGCAGCAGATACGCAGCCAGCATGGGCGTGAGAAGGCGCGCCACCAGCAGCGAAAACAGCACCGCTACCGAGGCCGTCCAACCGAACTGAACGAAGAATTGCCCGACGGTGCCGCTCATAAAGGCCGTGGGCAGAAAAACGGCAATCAATGTAAAGGTGGTGGCGACAACGGCCAGGCCAATTTCCGCCGCCGCATCCATAGCAGCCTGGCGCGGGGGCTTGTCCATTAGCAGGTGCCGTTCGATATTCTCAATCTCGACAATGGCATCGTCCACCAACACCCCGATCACCAGCGAGAGCGCCAGCAACGTCACCACATTGAGCGAGAAGCCCATCAGGTGCATGAAAGCGAAGGTGGGAATGATCGACAGCGGAAGCGTAACCGCCGCAATAAGTGTGGCCCGCCAATTGCGCAGGAAGCAGAACACCACCAGCACCGCCAGCGCCATGCCCTCGAATAGCATGTGCAAGGAGCCCTGATAGTTCTCCAGCACAGGCCCAACGAAATTGAAGGCCTCTTCGATCTCGACATGGGGATGTTGCACCTGCAACGCCGCGAGCGCAGACTGCACGCCCTCGGCCACATCCAACTCGCCGTATCCCTCGGCACGGGTCATCTCGAACCCAACAACGGGCACGCCATCCAAGAATGCAATTGAGCGCCGCTCGGCCACGGTATCAGTAACCGTCGCCACCTGATCAAGGCGAATACGCCGACCGTCGCTGAGTGCCAGCTCCATCGTCGCAAGCTCAGCTGCGGATTCAGCGTTGGCGATGATGCGCACTGCCTGTTCGGCGCCGCCGACATCCACACGGCCACCGGGCGCCTCCAACTGCGCCTGGCGCAGCTGGCGTGAGATATCCAGCGCTGTCGTGTTCATCGCCAGCAGGCGGTCCGGATCCAATGCCACGCGGACTTCGCGATCGACCCCACCGATACGCCGAACCGAACCAACACCGGGCACCGCCAAGACGGCCTTGGTCATTTTGTCATCGACGAACCAGGAGAGTGCCTCATCGTCTAGATTGGAGGAGGTCACCGTGTAGCGCACAATCGGCTCACTGGAAAACTCACCCTTCCGAATCACTGGATCACGCAGGTCGGCGGGTAGATCCGAGCGGATGCGGGCAACAGCGTCGCGTACATCCTCAAGAGCCTCTTGCAAGGACTTTTCCAGCCTGAATTCGATAGCAATGTCGGCATTGCCATCCGTCAGCGTTGTAGTGATGTTTTTGACGCCGGAGACGGTTGCGATGGCGTCCTCGATCTTACGGGCGACCTCGTTCTCCATTAAGGCGGGGGCCGCCCCCGGCAACGAGGCGGAGACCTCCACGAGGGGCAGTTGCACATCCGGCAAATCCTGAATAAACAAGCCTCGGAAGGAGATGAGCCCCCAGAAGGTCAATAGGATGAAGAGCAGAACAACCGGAATAGGATTGCGAATCGCCCAGGATGAGGTATTAAGCGTCATACCCCCTCCTCGGCGTCGGTATCGTTCGTTTGGGGTGAATAAACTGGCTCTCCCTCAATCACCCGCACCTGGTCACCGTTGCCGAGAAAAGCACCGCCCGAGGCGACCACCAAGGCGCCAGGTTCAAGGCCAGAGAGAATTTCAATGCGATCCCCCGTGTGCTGGCCCAGTGAAACTTTAAGCTCCGTTATCTGGCCTTCATCGCTGACGCGATGGACGTAGCCAAAACCGTCGCGTAGTTGCACTGCGGCACGGGGTAGCGTCATTACTTGGCGGCTACCCAGTTCAAATCCACCCCGCGCAAACATCCCCGCCCGAGCAACGTCGCTTAACGGTAGGTCGACATAAACCAGACCATTGCGTGTAGCGGTGTTCACTAGCGGCGCAATGGTGCGCAACCGCCCTTCGAGTTCATATCCACCGGGCACGGTGACCCTGGCAGTCTGGCCGGGTCGCAGCTCATTCAGATCGGAAGCGGCGACCTCGGCCCGCCACTCCAGCCGACCGTGGCGCGTCAATCGGAACAGCTCCTGATCGGCGCCGGTAACAGCGCCAACAGTGGCCGTGCGGGAGGTGATCAAACCGTCGTCCGGGGCGACCACCTGCGTCTGAGCCAAACGTAGTTCTTGGGCTTCATTCTGCGCTTGCGCAACGCCTAGCCGCGCCCTGGCGGTGAGTTCGGCGGTTTCGTATTGCTGAATCTGCTGCTCTGAAAGCGATCCCGTGGCTTTCAAACTTCGGGCACGCTGGGCATTGGCATTCGCTTCCGCAAGCGTTGCTTCGGCTTCCGCCACGGCGGCGCGGCTCCTAGCCAGCTCTGCGCGCACCGTCGTGTCGCTATAAACGGCTAACACCTGACCCTCTCTTACCTCGTCACCCACGTCTACCTTAACGTCTACCAGCCGCAGGCCACCGATTTCGGTACCGATAATGATTTCTTGCCACGCAGCGATATCCCCATTGGCCGCAATCGTGGTCGGAAGCGTCTGAGGTTCTAATGTCGTCACATTGACGGTTAGTGAGGGCTGCGCCGTCGGCTCGGCGACGGCATCGCTTTCCGCCGACACCGCCTGCACACATGCCAGCGCGGCAGCGCTAGCGATCACGGCAATCGTAATGCCGAGATACATTTTTCCGGTTGGAGGTGACATAATTCAGGCCTGTTTCAAATTGTTCAGTTCGTTGATAAAAAACGACATCAAGCATTTCTGTTGAACAACTATCGGCCTGCCTTCCTTTCTCATTTCTTACTGAGGTAGCGTTGTAAATAAATCCGGCACCAGTAAGAAACGCGTAAGATAGCGCTCCTGATGATGGCACTTTCATACCAATCTCACTTGCACACTACCCTTACTTTCAAACCATGCTAGGAGTGCCACCATGAGTTCTCATCAGTCGCTATTGCTGAACGGCCGCCTCACCACTATAAGATTGACGACAGCAGCGTTTATCGGTGGTCTTGTTATTGCCTCTCCGTTGGCGTTCGCCGACGAAGAGAGCGCAGACGAAACCACTTGGGGATTGGGCGTAGGCGCAATAAGCGAACAGGATCCCTATGCCGGAATCGACAGGGAAAACACCCCCTTCCCCTTGTTCCTGGTCGAGAACCGGTACATTAGTGTCTTCGGTCCGGAAATCGAATTCAAACTGCCGAGTCTGGTCATCAGCGACTCTCAACAGCTCAATTTCGGTATCGTCGCCCAGTACGATGAGAGCGGCTATGAGCAAGGCGATGCCCCGATTCTCAACGGCATGAGTGAGCGCGAGGGCGGCTTCTGGGCGGGGGCCAACGTGGAGTGGGAAAACGAGCTGTTCGAGGTCAGCGCCGAATGGCTCACCGATGTCTCCGGCAACAGCGACGGGCAGCGCTTCGATCTTGGCCTGGAGAGAACGTGGGAATTCGGCGAACATATAATGCTAACACCACACCTGGGGGCGTCCTGGCAGGACGACAAGAACATCGATTACTACTTCGGCGTTCGCGATAGTGAAGTTCGTTTCGATCGCCCTGCCTATTCAGGGGAATCAGCTGTCAATATCGAGGCGGGAGTGCGCGGCGTGTACCAGTTTGACCAGCATCACTCTGTGCTGATAGGTGTTGAGGTCACGAGCCTGGCGGACGAAATCAAAGATAGTCCGCTGGTGGATCGTTCGACCGAAAACGCCGTGTTAGTTGGCTATCTTTATACCTTCTGATGAGCCGCATACTGCTGATTGAGGACCATGACCGGCTGGCACATTTAATGTGCAAAGGACTGGTGGCCGCAGGTATCGCCGTTGATGTGGTCGACCGCATTGATTCGGCTTGGGCTGCCGTCCAGCAGTTGCCTTACCAGGCGCTGGTGCTTGATCGTGGCTTGCCGGATGGTGATGGGCTGCTATTGCTCAAGAAGCTGCGCAACGCGGGCCTTAGCGTGCCCTGCCTGGTGTTGACGGCGCGCGATGCGCTACATGACAGGCTAGAAGGCCTCGAAGCCGGTGCCGACGACTACCTGCCCAAGCCGTTTGCCATGGATGAGATGGTGGCACGGGTTAGGGCCTTGCTACGCCGCCCTGCGGAATTCCATTCAATCGACCCCATTCATGGCGACCTGAGACTGCATACGGAAAGCGGCGTTCTGTTCAGCAGGAACGAGAGCATTACCCTTGCCCCGGCGGAGCTGCATATTATGCAGTTGCTGTTATACAAGCACGATGAGGTCGTACGCCGCAGCGCGCTGGAAGCGGCGGCCTGGGGCCTTAGCGAAGCGGTAACACCGAACGCACTGGATGTCGCCTTGCACCGTTTACGCCGCAAGCTGCTGGCCATCGGCTCACGCCAGCGGATAGCCAACGTCAGAGGGATGGGGTATGCGCTTCGTCAAGCGGATAACACTAAATAGCCTAAGGCTGAAAGTGCTGTTGGCCTATGTGGCGGGCATGGTGCTGAGTATCACACTGCTGGTAATTGCCGCAGCAGTGGTGCTTCAGAGCGATCTACTGGCTCGTATGGATCTGGCCGACGCGGCCGAGGGGCTAGTAGACAATATCGAGTTCGACAATCGCGGCCGGCCCGTCGGCTTCGACTCGAGTCTGGAGGACCGTGCCTGGCTGTACGAGGGTCCGCAGCGCGAAGCGGCTTACCGGATTCTGGATGAAGCCGGAAACGTGGCCGTCTTTTCGAGTTCTGGTGAGGAGTTCTGGCCGGCCGACGGCGGTCTTGTTCCGCTGGCACGCGGCAACTTCACCTTCGAGCATGAGGGAAAGACCTTCTATGGCGCCACGCAACCCCTCAATCATGAGGGGCGAAGGTGGTATCTGCAATTCGCAGTCAGTGCGAGGTTCCTGGATGTCGTCTATACCGTGTCATTTCCGCAGGTGGTCGCTGCCGTGGCGGTGTTCGGACTCGTGCTGTTCGTCGCCTTCGGGCTATGCGCCTATATTACCCTGCGCTACACCCTCAAGCCGTTGCGAGATGTATCGGAGTCCGCGGCGGCCATCTCGCCGCGCTCTATAGACGCTCGGCTCGATACGGACTCAGTGCCTGTGGAAATTGCCCCGCTGGTAGATAGTTTCAATCACGCCCTGGAACGTCTCGCGCAGGGTTATCGCCTGCAGCAGGAGTTTCTCGGCCACGCGGCCCACGAGTTAAAAACGCCACTGGCGCTGATCCGCGGGCAGGTTGAGTTGCTTGAGGAGGGGCGAAATGACCGCAAGGAGCTATTGAGCGATGTCGAGTATATGACGCGGCAGGTGCAACAACTGCTACTTCTGGCCGAAGCGAGCGAGGCGCATAACTACCAATTTAGCTTTGTACGAATGCACGACATTGCCCACGAAGCTTCCACCTACTTGCAACGCATGGCGGAGTCCGCCGACGTGCATTTAACGGTACTCGCCACAGACGATAAGGTGATATGGGAGGCTGATCGCGGGGCATGCTTCACTCTGCTCAAGAACTTGCTAGAGAACGCCATCCAGCATGCCCCCGCGCAGACCGTCGTCAGCATGGAGATCCAAAGCAATACCATAACCGTGCGTGACCGCGGGCCTGGCGTCGATGCAACACAACTCCCGCTATTGTTCGCACGATTCTGGCGAGGTGCCCATCGGCGCGACCATGGCGCCGGTTTAGGATTGGCCATCTGCCAGGAGATTGCTATGGCACACGCCTGGACGCTGACCGCCCACAACGCCCACCCCGGATTGATCATGACGCTATGTAGCGAAAACGAGACCCGTAAAAACAACGATGACCGTTAAAAACAGTATCAGTGAATACACGATTTGTGAGAATAGCCCGCAGGGCATAACGCACAACTGATTAAGGGATAGTCCTTGTAAGGAACTTACCAACGAGGTTGTCATGCAAATTTTAAGACGTAAGCCCCTCAATCCATCCAATCTGCCCGATACCTTGGCCGAAGGCCACAGTCAGGCCGTGTTGGTCCAGGGGGGCTCCCGGGTGCTGATGTCCAGTCAGGTAGGGGTCGATACAGAAGGCCATTTGGCGGGCCCCGAACTTCCCGAGCAGACCCAGGCAGCACTCGACAATATCGAAAGGTTACTAACAGGACTCGGTGGCAATCTCTTGCGGGTGGTGATGCTGAGAATCTACCTGGCTGAATCCGCGCGCTACGATCAACAAGTGGTTATGGAGGCGCTAAAACATCGTTTCCCCATCGCTCCGCCAGCGGCCTCTTGGTTGATTGTGTACGGTCTTGCCGAACCGGAATGGCTAATCGCTATCGAGGCCGAGGCGGTGCTACCGGGATATGTCTCTGATAGCTAAGTGGACGCAGTGATCATTACGCCGAAACCGGCGGTGACTCGCCAGCAATTACCGACGCCCTGCTGGCTCACAAGGCAAGTCTTTATGACCAGATACAAGAAATTGTCGCGATAGAGACCGCTAGCCAAAAATGCATCCCCGTAGGTGACTGGCAGGCCATAGAAGAGGCAGAAGACGCCGGCCTTGGTGGAGTTACCACCACTGATATGCTCACGCACCCTGAACCAACCGGGTTGATTGGCGTACCGGTAAAGATTCGGCATCACTTCAGGAGTGAGCATGTCGTGACGCCGGGTATCCAGCAGCACCAGCAGCAGGTTGTCGGAAGACACCGACGGCGAGCAGCTCAGCGGCGCGGAGGGGTAGACCAGGTCCGCCGCCTCGAGATCCACCCCTGCTTGACGAAGAAGCGCTTGCAGTGGCCGGATAGAAGACTGGCACATGACGCGTCATGCCGGTGTTGTCGCGGTCGTAGTGGGCATCCGCCAAGGCATGCCGACACCGCCCCATTTGCATTTACTACTATCATGAGATTGTCGCTTTCACATTTCAGCGACGTTTTAGCCACAACGGCTTTGCTACCCTCCCAGAGTTTCATCAAGACAGCGAGGCCGAGCCACTAATTGGTCTGCGACTGGGTTATGCCTGAAAAGGGAGAACAGCAGATGGGCAACGTGCTTGGAGCGGTGCCGATTAGAGTGTTGATTGTCGAAGACAACCGCGACATTTGCGAAAACATTGCTGAGTATCTTGAAAAGCATAGCTACGTTATGGATTTTGCCTTTGATGGTATAAGCGCGATGTATTTGGCGTTGACGAATCCGTTCGACGTTATTGTTCTGGACTTGATGCTTCCGGGCATGGATGGCCTGAGTTTCTGCAAAAAGCTGCGAGCTGATGCCAAAGTAGAAACGCCCGTGCTCATGCTCACGGCGAGAGACACGCTTGACGATAAACTTAAGGGGTTCGACGCGGGAGCCGATGACTATTTGGTCAAGCCATTCGCATTGCAAGAGCTACATGCGCGACTGCAGGCGTTGTACAAACGTAGTCACGGAAAAACCGATAACCTGTTAACGGTTGGTGATCTGACGATGAACAGGTCCACACTGCAAGTGCATCGTGCGGGGCGGCGCATCGATCTCACCCCTGCCAGTATGAGACTACTTCAACGATTGATGGAAGAGGCGCCGTCTGTAGTGTCTCGTGATGATCTCGAAACTTTGTTGTGGGCTGACGAGCGCCCCGATGGCGATGCGCTTCGCTCGCATTTGTACAAGCTACGCCAAGCTATCGATAGGCCGTTTGATAACCCGTTAATTCATACCGTGCATCGCATCGGGTACCGAATTGCAGAGGATGCTCAGTAATGTACCGGCACAGTTTGCGCACGCGTGTCGCCATTGCATTTGCAGTGTGCGTTGCTGTACTGAGTGTGGCCTGGGGGGTCGCCTTCTTCGCTGCGATCAGGTTTACCGAAGACCGTGTGCTCCAGCATCAGCTGCAGCGTGCCGCAGAGAGCTACCCCTTTATGCCAATGAACCTTCGTGGATACGATGAAATCGGTAGCTTGCCTGAATCACTCAGGGAATGGGCACAAACAAATCCCGATGAAGGGTTGTACGAATTCGAAGAAAAAGAACTGCATGTCGCGGTAGTACCAACCGACGATGAACAGCGACACGGCTTTGTGGTGTTCGATGTTGCCGGGATTGAAGCTGCGTCGTCAGAGGACTGGTGGTGGTTGCTCTTTATCACAGGTGCCGTGGGTGCGCTCGCTACTCTTGGTTTCGGACTGGGCGTGATTGTTATGCGCAAAGCTGTCGCCCCGGTGGCGCAACTCGCCAAAGCAGTCGCGGACATCGACCCAGAACAACTATCGGCCGAAGATCATAAACGCATAGAGTCCAGCCGTTTCGGCGATGATGAAGTTGGTGTGCTGGCCAGGACCATCGAGAAGACTCTTGAGCGTATCAGTGCATTTGTCGAGAGGGAGCGATACTTTACCAGCTCAGCCAGTCATGAGTTGCGGACGCCGATCACGGTGATAACAGGCGCACTTGAGTTGCTAGAACAAAGCAACCTGTCAACGACCGATGTGAAGGCGCTTGATCGAGTAAGGCGTGCGACGCTCGATATGAAAACCACAATTGAAATGTTCTTGTGCCTCGCGCGAGAAACCGACGACGGGTTGTATGACGAGCAATTTTTAGTGATGCCGCTGGTGAGCAAAGCTATAGATCAGCAGCGCTACCTGCTGACCCGCAAATTCGTCGATGTTGATATCGACGAACTCGCAACCCCCAGCGTCAACGGCCATCCACAGGCTTTTTCTATTGCGGTCAATAATCTGGTGCGAAATGCGTTCGAGCACACGCTCCACGCGCAGGGGCCGATCACAATTCGTATAAAAGAGCATGAGCTCTTAGTCACCAATCAGGTGGGCAGTGACGCTGATAATCGGCACACGCCCACTGAGTCGACGGCGTCTCAAGGGTATGGTCTTGGTCTGGGTATTGTGCAACGGCTGTGTGAGCGCAATGGTTGGTCGTTTTCGCTACTCGCTGATGAGCAGCGTGTAGTCGCCCGTCTTTCGTGGTGATCCAAAAAGACCAGGACAGTACCATTTTCAAAATGCGATTAAATGGAGTCAGCTCTGACTCTGTTATGACCGCATAGGCAGTCAACCGGGGGAACAAGGTGACCTTTACACGCAAGCCGCAAGCGTCCGCCGCAGAGTTCGCATCTATCGCGTCCCGAGGTAGAAAGAGACAGGTACCAATAACAGTCCCGGCTCCAATGACGCCACTGATGGAAGCTGTCCATCTTAAGAGCATGGTAAACGCAACCTTGCTGGAGCTTCTGCCAGCTCAAGAAACATCGCCCACGCATCTGCATCAAGCCATGCACTACGCTTTATTGGGTCCAGGCAAGCGCTTGCGCCCTATTCTCACGCTTCTGGCTACGAACATGGCTACTGACAGTCACACCCTCCGTATGGCCTGCATATCGGAACTGGTGCATACCGCTTCGCTGATTCTCGACGACCTGCCCTGCATGGACGATGCGACTATGCGCCGCGATCGCCCCTGCACGCACATACGCTTTTCCGAAAGCACTGCCATTCTTGCATCAACAAACTTCCTCAACCTCGCGTACGGCGTTATCGCCAATTGCCCCAACGTGGATGCTCCCACCAAAGTCGCCGTAAGCGCTCATCTCAGTGATGTTATTGGTTCTATGGGATTAGTTGGCGGGCAGATTGCTGATTTACAAAATCAGCCCGTGGGTGCCAAGAGCGAAATTGAGCAAGTCTATCACCAGAAAACGGGTTGCCTGTTTGAGTTTGCTGTCGTCACCGGTGCACGACTTAGGAGGCTGGACGCAGAAGCGATAGATGCATTGACGCGCTTTGCCCGTGCTTTTGGTCTGCTGTTTCAGCTTTACGATGATATGTTGGACCACAGTACCTTTGCGCAGGAGACCGGTAAGGACGTGCAGAAGGACACGGCGAAAACCACTTTGCTTTCGCTTTACACACCGGAAGAAGTTCGTTGCGCATTGAGCAATGCACAAGCACTGGCAAAAGAGCAATTGCGCAGAGCAGGATACGAGAAATCCTTACTCGCAGCGCTCGTAGAACAACAGTTCGTTGCCTTCAACGGTGCGGCGCAAAGGCTTGGGGTTTAGACCTTGCGAATGACGACGACTGCAGCACTCACCATTGATCAACTTCGGGTCATCTACGGCAGCCATAGCGCCTTAGACGACGTTTCTTTACAAGTACGTCCAGGTGAAATACTTGGCATCCTCGGGCCTAATGGTGCAGGTAAATCGACATTGTTGCGCGCCATTACCGGCAAGCTGCGCCCCACCTCTGGGCAAATATTCATTGCAGGAAAAGCGCTTTTTCCGGGCAAGGCCTATCAACATTCCATCGGCTTCACCCCCCCAATTCCTGGGTTTATACCGGCACCTGACAGGGAGGGAGAACCTCGATTTTTTCGCGCGCTGCGCAGGTGTCAGCCGCCACCAGGTGCCCGCACGGGTCAGCCAAGCGCTGGAAGAAATCGAGTTAACAGACAAAGCCCATGTGCGGGTGGATCACTTGTCCGGTGGTATGCAACGACGCTTGCACCTGGCAGCCACCCTGGTCTCGCACCCTTCTCTACTCGTGCTGGACGAACCCACAGCCGGGGTCGACCTGGGTGTGCGCATGTCAATCCACGACCTTATTCGCCGCCGCGCCGAGCAAGGTGCGGCCGTGGTAGTTGTTACTCATGAGTTAGATGAAGCTGAAGTGCTATCCCACCGCGTCGCCCTGCTTCATCAAGGCCAGCTGAAAGCCTTGGCTGAGCCCCAGACATTAATACACGAAACCTTCGGCAACCGTCAGCTATTCGTTGTGCGTACGGTTCACATGCTTTCCCTGGCACTCCGTGAGCGGCTGCAGGAGATTGGTTTTCGCCCTCGCAGTGATGAGAGTAGTGATGAGAGCAGTGAATGGTGGCTCCAAAGTGACCTACCGCTGGATAGGTTGATCGATCACCTCTACCGCGGCTTGGGCGAAGCGCGTGAGGCCATTGCCGAGGTTTCGGTACGCCGGCCCAGATTAAAAAACGTGATGCAGCACTTTACCGGTGCCCGAACCGACTCTGCGGCGGAGACGATGTCATGAGGGCAATGTTTCGGGTGATGGCCCTGGGCTTGTGGCGTGACCGCGGAGCCTTACTCCTGGCATTCGCTTTACCCAGCCTAGTATTCGCCATATTTGCCAGCATCTTCTCCGGCGCCACGGAAGGCGACCTGCACTTGCGGGTTGGCCTTGTGGTGGAAACCGAAGATCCGGTATTGCAAGACTTCGCGCAGTACCTGACACAAACCGATGAGATGGAGATTACGGCGCTGCCCAATTCGAGCCGTGCTCAACTACTGGAAGAGGTGCGACAAGGCAATTTCGACACGGCGGTGATCATCCACGGGCAACCAGACGATAACAACAGTCCGCTGTTTACTATCGTGAGCGAGCCCACTCGTGAAATTGCCGCCCTGTCTTTACAAGGATGGCTGCGACAAAGCCTGGCCTCCCAACACCCACAGGTTCTTGTACAACGCCTTGCGCAAAGCACAGAAGCTTTAGTTGATGGCTTCTCGCCCGAACAACAGGCGCGCTTGGACGCCGCTTTAGAAGCGATGGTTCGCGAACCGGACAGTGCAGCCACCGAAGACGCGCTTATCGAGTTTCAACCCGTCTATGGCCAGGCGCCAGCGTCTATATCTGGGCTTAGCGGTATTGCTTACTATGCTGGTGCCACCACTATTCTGTTCTTGTTATTGGCCGCCGTGAACGCGGGCATGGTCAGTTTGGAAGAGCGCCAAAACGGTATCTCCGAACGCCTTTTACTGAGCAAAGCTATGCATTCACGGTTACTGTTGGGACGGTTTCTGTTTTTGTTAAGTCTGGGATTTTTGCAGGCTAGCGCTATATTCCTGGTCGCAAGGTATGGTTTTGGACTACAGATAGAGAGCGCTTTGGCGAAAGTCATTGTCATGGCACTTGCCAGCGCCGCCGCTAGTGCTGGGCTGGCACTTTTACTCCTGTCGCTGTGTCGAACAACGCAACAGGCGACAACCTTTTCTTCGTTTTTTGTGCTCATTATTTCCAGCGTCGGCGGCTCAATGGTGCCACGTTTTATGATGCCTGACTGGTTGCAGACGGTGAGCCTGTTCACGCCGAATGCCTGGGCTATTGAAGGTTTTTACGGGGCGCTGATTCGTGGCGATAGCTGGGCTCAGCTAGCCCAGCCCGGCGGCATTTTGGCTGCCGTGGCACTGGTGTGCCTACTTTTAGCTGCCCTACCCTTACTCAAGACGCCGGCCTAAGAGAGGTTGTAAAACATGATGGACTGGTTCTGGACGCTCATGCTGGTGATAGCGGCGTTCCTGGGCATGGAAGTGTTCGCCTGGTACGCCCATAAGTACATTATGCACGGCTGGGGCTGGCGCTGGCACACATCCCATCACGAACCCACTGAGGGCGTGTTCGAGAAAAACGACCTATATGTTGTTGTGTTTTCGCTGGTGGTGGTGGGCATGTTTGCTGTGGGGGACCTTTACTGGCAGCCACTCATGGCAATCGCGTCAGGCATTACGCTGTACGGCATCGTTTACTCCCTGTTTCATGACGGTATGGTTCACCAACGCTGGCCGATTCCCTGGCAGCCGAAGAGCGGCTACTTGAAGCGCCTGGTCCAAGCTCACCGAATGCATCATGCCGTACGTACTCGGGAGGGTGCTGTGTCCTTCGGTTTCCTTTACGCGCCAGATGTCAGAAAACTCAAGAAACGCCTGAAGCAGCAGCAGGCTGAATCTGTATCTGAAGATTCTCCAGAATGAGGTAACCCCTGGCGGCATGAGATTCTGCTTCGTTCGATATTAACCTAATGACAATGTATTCCAGCGGGAGCGCGACATGACCGACGACGGTTTGGTGAAACGCAAGAATGATCATCTCGACATCGTGCTGGACGCTCGTCGGGCTAACACGTCGACCCTTACGGGATTCGCCGACTATCGCTTCGCCCATTGCGCCCTGCCACAGCTGCACCTGGACAAGATTGATCTGAGCACACGACTTTTCGATAAACCAGTGAGCGCGCCACTTTTGATCAGTTCCATGACCGGCGGGACCGAGCGGGCCAAAACGATCAATCATCACCTGGCAGAAGCCGCCCAACACCTGGGTATCGCCCTGGCCATCGGTTCCCAGCGAGTCGCCCTGCAGTCTGGCAGTGACCATGGCCTGACTAAACAGTTACGGCGCATCGCCCCAGATATCCCCCTGCTTGGCAATATCGGCGCGGGTCAGCTACGAGAGCCCCACGGGATCGACTGGGCCCGCCGGGCGGTGGAGATGATCGAGGCGGATGCATTGATCGTCCATCTCAACCCCCTTCAGGAGGCGGTGCAACAAGGCGGCGACCGGGACTGGCGTGGCGTGCTTCAGGCCATCGGCACGCTGGTCACGTCGCTCGAGGTGCCGGTGGTGGTTAAGGAAGTGGGCGCGGGTATCTCCCCCGACGTGGCCCGGGCGCTGGTGGAAGAAGGCGTGGCGATGATCGACGTGGCCGGCGCCGGCGGCACCAGTTGGGCGGCGGTGGAGTCGGAACGCGCAACAGGCGAGACTCAGCGCCGGGTCGCCATGGCCTTCGCCGGCTGGGGCACCCCCACCGCCCAAGCCATTCGAGCAGTGCGCCAGACCCTACCGGAGACACCACTGATTGCTTCTGGCGGCATTCGCGATGGTGTGGACGCCGCCAAGGCAATACGCCTGGGCGCGGATCTGGTGGGCCAGGCCGCGGCAGTCCTCAAGAGTGACACCGAATCCAGTCAGGCGGTGATCGAGCACTTCGAGGTGATCATCCAGCAGTTGCGTATCGCCTGTTTCTGTACCGGCAGCGCCGATCTGTATGCCTTGCGTGCGGCGGTGCTGCTGGATGAGCGCGGCATCCCTCTGGAAGAGCCCCATGGCTAGGTATATTCCCGTCATCGCCCCTGTCCCACCACACCGGTCGCTGGCTGCGGGGCATTACTCATGAAAGCGCCGAACCATGACCTGATACTGGTGGGAGGCGGTCTGGCCAACGGCCTGATCGCCCTACGCCTGGCACAGGCGCAGCCAGGGTTGCGCCTGCTGATGCTGGAAAGCGAAAGTCGCCCCGGTGGTCAACATACCTGGTCGTTTCACGATGGTGATCTCTCCGAAGACCAACATGCCTGGCTGGCGCCCCTGGTGGGCCGTCGCTGGCCGCGGCACCGGGTGCTTTTCCCGCATTGCGAGCGCCTGTTGAACGGAGGCTATACCAGCATCTTCTCTCGGGATTTCGCTCGCGTTCTGCAAGAGGCCCTAGGCGACAGGCTTTGGGTCGACACGCGCGTGGCCCGTCTTTCCCCGAATTGCGTGGAACTCGAGGACGGCCGGGTGCTAACCGCGAACGCGGTAATCGACGGCCGGGGTCCCGCCGACAGCGCTCATCTGACTCTGGGCCATCAGGCATTTCTCGGGCGGGAAGTACGCCTGGACAAGCCCCACGGCCTGGAAGAACCGATCCTCATGGATGCCAGCGTGCCCCAGCAGGACGGCTACCGGTTCGTCTACGTGCTGCCGTTCAGCCACGATACCCTGCTGATCGAGGATACCCACTATGTGGACCGCCCGGAGGTGGACGCTGTCCGATTGCAAGAGAATATCGACGACTATGCGCGGGGTCGCGACTGGCGGATTGTTGATACCCTGCGGGAAGAGAGCGGCGTGCTGCCGATCACCCTGGCGGGCGATTTCGATGGCTTCTGGCATAACGCCCAGGGCCAGCCGCGAAGTGGCCTCAGCGCCGGGTTGTTCCACCCCACCACCGGCTACTCCCTGCCCCAGGCCATGGGTCTGGCGGAGCGCATCGCCGAGCTTGAAAATCTCGATTCGGCGTCGCTGTTCCAGGCCATCCATGCCTTCGCCGCTCGGGAATGGCGGCGTCAGGGCTACTTTCGCCTGCTCAATCGCATGCTGTTCCTGGCGGGCCACCCGGAGCAGCGCTGGCAGGTCATGCAACGCTTCTACGGTCTGTCGGAACCGCTGATCGAACGCTTCTACGCCGGACGCCTGACCCGTGCCGACAAGGTGCGCATCCTAATGGGCAAGCCGCCGGTGCCGCTTGGCGAAGCAATTAAGGCGGTGCGGGCGAATTCCCCACAAAAGATTTCATCAACTTCCTTCGGAATACGCTCATGACCCAGCCTCAACGTGCCCTGGTGATCGGCGCCGGCTTCGGCGGCCTGGCCCTGGCGATTCGTCTGCAGTCCGGCGGCTACCATACCACCCTGCTGGAAAAGCGCGACAAGCCCGGTGGCCGCGCCTATGTCTATGAAGACCAGGGGTTCACCTTCGATGCCGGTCCCACGGTGATTACCGACCCCTCCGCCCTGGAAGAGCTCTTTCGTCTGGCAGATAAACACTTGGCAGATTATGTCGAACTGCTGCCGGTCACGCCCTTCTACCGGCTATGCTGGGAAGATGCCCCGGCCTTCGATTACGTCAACGATCAGGCCGCCCTGGAACGACAGATCGCCGAGCGCAATCCCGGGGATGTGGAAGGCTATCGGCACTTCCTGAGCTATTCGAAGGCAGTGTTCGAGGAGGGCTATCGCAAGCTCGGCGCCGTGCCCTTTCTGACCTTTCGCGACATGCTCGCCGCCGGGCCGCAGCTGGCGCGGCTTCAGGCCTGGCGCAGCGTCTACTCCATGGTCTCGGAATTCATCGAGGACCCACACCTGCGCCAAGCCTTCTCCTTCCACTCCCTGTTGGTGGGGGGCAACCCTTTCGCCACTTCTTCCATTTATACCCTGATCCATGCCCTGGAGCGGGAGTGGGGTGTATGGTTTCCTCGGGGCGGCACCGGCGCCCTGGTGCAGGGCCTGGTCCAACTGTTCAAGGACCTCGGCGGCACCCTCGAACTGAACGCGGAGGTGGCACGCATCGAAACCGCAGGGGATCGGGTGAACGGCGTCACCCTGACGGATGGCCGGCATTTCCCGACGGATGCACTGGCCTCCAACGCGGACGTAATGCATACCTACAGCAGCCTGTTGAGCGGGCATTCCCGCGGCACCCGCCAAGCCAGTGCGCTGGGCCGCAAGCGCTTCAGCATGTCGCTGTTCGTTATCTATTTTGGCCTGGACAGGCCACCGCAAGGCCTGGAGCACCATACGGTATGCTTCGGCCCCCGCTACAAGGAGTTGATCGACGAGATCTTCAACGGGGACACCCTGGCGGAGGATTTTTCCCTCTACCTGCACTCTCCCTGCATCACCGACCCGAGCCTGGCCCCGGAAGGCTGTAGCGCTCACTATGTCCTAGCGCCGGTGCCGCACCTGGGCAAGGCTAACATCGACTGGGAAACCCAGGGTCCGATATACCGCGACCGCATCCTCGACTATCTGGAGCGCCACTATATCCCCAGGCTACGGGAGCACCTGGTAACCTGTCGGCACTTCACGCCCCTGGATTTTCGCGAGGAGCTCAACGCCCACCTGGGTTCCGCCTTCTCCCTGGAGCCGATTCTCACCCAGAGCGCCTGGTTCCGGCCCCACAACCGGGATGCTAGGATCGACAACCTTTTTCTGGTGGGGGCCGGCACCCATCCCGGCGCCGGAGTGCCCGGAGTAATCGGTTCCGCCAAGGCCACTGCGGGCCTGATGCTGGAGCGACTCGATGACCGATAAGCTAGGACAGCATGCCGCGCAGACGATCGCCGTGGGCTCCAAGAGTTTTGCCACCGCCGCCAAGCTGTTCGATCCGGCCACTCGGCGCAGCGCCCTAATGCTTTATGCCTGGTGCCGCCACTGCGACGACGTGATTGACGACCAACATCTGGGCTTTCGTGCTCAGGAAACCACGGGGGAAAGCAGCGAGACGCGCCTGAATGAGCTGCGACACCTGACGCGTCGCGCCTATACCGGGGAGCCCATACAAAGCCCGGCCTTCGCCGCCTTTCAGGAGGTTGCGCTCGGCCACGGGATTCCCGAGCACTATCCCCTGGCTCACCTGGACGGCTTCGCCATGGACGTGGCAGAGCGGCGCTATGTCACCCTCGACGATACCCTGAGCTACTGCTATCACGTGGCCGGCGTGGTGGGCATCATGATGGCCTGGATCATGGGCGCGAAGGATGAGGCGACCCTGGATCGCGCCTGCGACCTGGGTCTGGCCTTTCAGCTGACCAATATCGCCCGGGACATCATCGAGGATGCACACATCGGTCGCTGCTATCTGCCGGCACAGTGGCTGGAGGAAGCCGGCATTCCACGCCAGGAGATGACCACGCCAAGGCATCGTGAGGCGCTGGCAGGTCTGGCCCAACAGCTGATCGATCTGGCGGAACCTTACTATGACTCCGCCTATGGTGGCTTGACCGCCTTGCCGCCTCGCTGCGCCTGGGCCATCGCCACCGCCCGCGGCGTCTATCGGGAAATCGGGATCAAGGTAAAGGCGCACGGCGCTCGGGCCTGGGATACGCGCATCTCGACCGGTAAGGTAGACAAGGCGCGCTTGCTGGGTCTGGGACTCGCTCAGGCAATGGCATCCCGCTGGCAAAGGCCAGCGCCAAGGTCTAGTAGTCTCTGGCAGCGTCCAGCGTACGGCTCATGATGTGCGCGGTGCCAGCCGTGAATAATGTGACTCGCCTTTAGTGTTATAGAAACAATTGAAAGTCTTCTTTTGGCCGCTTTCGGCCAGAAGCCGCCATTGAGACTTTCCTGATGTAACGCCAACATTCAGCAGCGGCCTTTACGTAGCGAAGCGGAGAAAAGGCCATCCGGTGGAGGGCC
>Ga0207900_100175_pt1 | contig 21032 bp, 20 predicted proteins | sample LinPmetageLP39_FD_184052 | JGI IMG/M metagenome (GOLD analysis project Ga0207900, IMG submission 184052) | Marine viral communities from the Pacific Ocean - LP-39 (SPAdes) | ecosystem: Environmental > Aquatic > Marine > Oceanic | place: Pacific Ocean | collected 2010-06-14
CATGAGCTCGCTAGAGAGGGGATTGAAGTCTCCAACCATCGACAAAATTCAGCAGATCTCAGACGTGCTGGAAATCCATCCGGTATCAATAATGGTAGCAACCTACTTGGCTGCAAATCCGGGTACTACGATTGACGCCCTCTTCGAGCGCGTTAAATCGGATCTGGATGTCGTCGACTGATACAGAAGAGTTCCCCAGCACCCTCAAAGCTCCGACGTAGGCTAGCCTCAGGCTCCGGATTGACCACAATCGGCTGCTCAGTATGAGCATTCTCGGTATTTGGTTGAGACTATCTGCGTTGCAGTTAGCGGCATCGAATTAATGCGGTTGCCGCGCAGCGCTTCCAGATCGTCCCCGTCTTTGATCCGTCCAACTAGATGCCGAAGCAATTCATCGAGTACACAAGCCGCCCTCTCACGCAGACTATAGTGTTCATTTCGAGCTTTTCGGATGTCTGTTTTAATGAGACCTGATTCACAACCACGCTTACAACGGCCAAATTCCGGACCAGAAAAGCGGGATCATCTCAGGAGATTTAGTGCATGAAACATCAGCGAATTTCTCGCGAGCTGGAGCTCGGTTTAAAAAAACACACAATCGACGGGGTAGAGAAAATCTCAGAGAATTTAGGCGTGCATCCAATTTCAGTATTGGTGGCGTCATACCTCAGAGAGCAACCGGAAATGACCGTACAGGAGCTTTTAGAGCGCATCAGATCCGATCTCGATTCAGACAGCAATTCCAGTTCCGACGCCTAGCTACAGCCTGCACGGATTGGCAATGCCGACTTAGGACGAGCCTGCCCCTTTACTCCTGACCATCCCCCGGTTGGCAGCGTGTAAAAATCCAACCTCCATGGGTTAATCGCCTAATTCAGCATTTAGACGAGCCCCAAGACGCTAAAATTCAGCGACACTAAATTTTCTTCAGGCTGAGCCTGACGCGCTAGCTGGGCACGTACCAAATCAGCATTTAAATTTTGGCAGACGCCAAATACCCATCAAAGCTTTGCATATGGCAGGGCATATCCGAAGGCTTGAAAGACATCCGTGATGACTTCAGGCATCCCCCTCTGCGGGCTAAAGTTTTACACCCTACGCCTCTGCTCAGAGCCGAGGAACTAACAAAGAGATGGTGAGCTGGACGCCGAATAACTGCAGCATCCCAACGCCTTTATGGCCTGATTCTGAGCACCGTCATGCGCTATTTATATACCGCGACGGTTTTTTTAAATTGTGCAAACGTTTAAGAGATGGACCCCGTTCAATAAAACAAATTTCAACAATTTCAAAGTGATACCAATCATTTTCCGAACCAAAACGGAACATGAACCCGGACAAAACTCAATCGGCCGACCTCCTCCACCGGATTTTCAACCCGGCATGCCGATGCGATTTAGTCAAAATTCGGCCAGTCCATTCTGGCACCCCACTCTGCTACACGGCCTCGATGAAAAGGAGCCAGCCCATGCCCCCTGGTCCCAAATCGGGATCGGATTCCGGTGCAGCAGATTCCAACGTGCTCGCAGCAGCACACAACGTCGTCCACCCGCCTATGAGGAACTCTCAAATGGTTAAAAATCTGACTTCGGTTAGGGGCAGGGACGCGTGCGTGGGAAACGTCAAACTATGCGGCCCTGCCCCAACCGGAGCGGCTCACCACGCGCAGCTGCACCACCAACAAACACAGGTAAAAAAATGATGAAAAAAACTATGAAAAGAGCGGCCAGGAGAAATTTTGGTTTTGGACGCCAGCTCAGATATTCGATGTCTCAGGCACTGAATATTTTTTACGGTGACCGTGATCACTACGGCACTCGGCGAACGCATAACTATCGGCTACGGATTTTTGCACGATTCTGCAGAAAAAAAGGATTGGTCGACGCGCGATTGATTACCCAATCGACACTCGATTCATATGGGGAGTACCTGAGGTGTCGTTTAGAGGGTGACTACGTTTGGCCAGATGGAGATGCAGACAAGTCAATCTCGACAGCGTATGCGCACAATCTGATCTCGACCGCGAACACGGTACTGTTCGCGATGCGCAGGAACTCGAAGATCGCGCTATCAGCGCTACGCGCCTTGAATAAGTCTCGAAGCCATGTCCGAGAGGAGCCAGCGAATGCAGATCAAGGAGCTGTAACCCAAGCGGTCGCAAAGATGTTAGACCAAGGAGATAGACGAGGCGCAGCCGTAGTTTTGTTGGCTCGCCATTGGGGCATGCGCGCTCAGGAGGCTACCTTGCAAGATCTCCAACGGATGCATCGTGAGGTTATAACCACTGGTGGCGCTTGTATCCTGGAAGGCTGCAAAGGTGGACGTAAAAGCACTGATCGTTGGTTATCAGCGACGCCTGAGCGAATAGAGTCACTCGAGTTCGCATTGAGGACCCGCCCAATCGGTTCCCGATGTCTGCTAGCAAAAATCGAAACGGTTAAAACATTTTATCAACGAGAGCTCAATAGGTGTCGTCGCGTGCTGCGTTCTTTTGACATTATCAGCTATAGAGAACTGCGTGCCGCTTTTGCTGCAGACGTGTATGAGTCCATAACCGGCGTACCACCATTGAACGGTACAGCTGCTCCCCGAGAGCTAGATAGAAAAGCTAGGGAAGAGGTAGCCCGGGCTCTAGGTCATGGAAGGATTCAGGTTTCTAGCTGCTACGTGGGTGGATATTGATGAATATCAGCCTGATTCTAAAACGGTTGCGCTTTGATAGGAAATCCTCGGAAATCACCAAGAGAAAAGTCATCGGTCGCCTGAACAAAATATGCGTCATGATTAGTGAAAAATTTCCTGAGGCTCAGCGTCCTGACCAGATCAGGTTAAAGCACCTGCAATACGTCAGAAACGAAGGGCTGGCCGGGTATAGCGCCGCTACTGCTGTGGACTATAAACGCGCTATGGTTATTTTGGTGGGAGCACTGGGTAGGCAGAAAGACTGGTTACCTCCTTTAAAACTGGTCAAAGACCCGAGCAAAGGTGGTCGTCCGTCTTCAACACACGTGATCTGCAGCGGAGCCAGGAACCGAAGAGGTGTGCTTTGAATCGACCCCGGACTTTGTCCGGCGCGTCGACAACAAGATTTCGCAGCTTTAGTGGAACTGGAATATCGGTTGAAGGCCAGACGCAAAAAAACCCCAACAACCGATGCGGGTATGTTGGGGCTTTTGTTGGCAAGAAACCAAAATAACTCGTAAGCTATTGATTTCATTAATTGTCTGGCGGAGAGAGAGGGATTCGAACCCTCGATACGCTATTAACGTATACACACTTTCCAGGCGTGCTCCTTAAGCCACTCGGACACCTCTCCGGAACCGCATTGCGGCTTGATCGCTGGGCATGGCCCGGCTACCAAGGCGCGCTAATGTACCGAAACCACTGGATTTTGGCAAACCCTTTTTCTGCTTTATGCCCCACCGACGCCGATCGGTAACCAGTACTCGTCAGTCAGGATTTAGTTGTTAAACTGAGGTTTTCCCGAGACGGCTTTGCCGCCTGACTTTGATATAGAGGATTGCCTCATGAGTGACCTGGTTTCCTATCGTTTTGCCGACGGCATTGCCCACCTGGGTATGGATAACGGCAAGGTGAATGCCGTTTCCCCAGATATGGTTGCGGCGCTGAATGCGGCGCTGGATCAAGCCGAAAAAGACCGCGCCGTGGTCATTCTGAGCGGTAAGCCCGGCATTCTTTCCGGTGGTTATGATCTTAAGGTCATGACTTCCAGCGCTGACGCGGCCAAGGCGCTGGTTGCTTCTGGCTCTACCCTGGCGCGCCGTATGTTGTCACACCCCTTCCCGATCATCACCGTGTGCACCGGGCATGCGGTCGCCAAGGGCGCGTTTTTGCTGCTGTCCTCTGATTACCGCCTGGGCGTAGAAGGCCCGTTCAAGATTGGTTTGAACGAGGTGCAGATCGGCATGACCATGCACCATGTGGGTATCGAGCTGGCGCGCGCGCGGCTAACGCCTAGCGCCTTCAATCGCTCGGTGATCAACGCCGAGATGTTTGATCCGGCCGATGCGGTCGATGCAGGCTTTCTGGATAAGGTGGTACCTGCTGAAGAACTGGAAGCAACAGCGCTGGCTATGGCCAAGCAGTTGGCCGGTCTGAACATGACGGCGCACCGCAACACCAAGCTGAAAACCCGCAAGGCATTTTTGGAGTTGCTGGACAGCTCGATTGAGGCGGACAAGCAGCACAGCCTGTCTTGAGTACCCGGTAACATAGCGAATCGATTACGCCGTGCTTTGCACGGCGTTTTTGTATTAGCCTCTAGGCTGAAATTCGTGGAGCACAGGCTTTGGATTCAGTTACCCAGATAGTGCTTGGCGCTTCGATTCAAGGCGCCATGCTTGGCCGCTGGCAAGGCCGCAAAGCGCTGGTATACGGCGCCATGCTGGCAACCCTGCCCGATATGGACGTGCTGCTGGACTACGGCGATGCCGTGGCCGACATGACCTATCATCGCGGCTTTAGCCACTCGCTCTTTGTGCTGGCTGCGCTGGCAACACTAATAACCCTGGCGATCCGTAACCTTGGTACACCGGCCGCCTACAGCGCTAAACGGCTGTGGCTTACCCTGCTTCTGGTGCTCTGCACCCACCCTCTGCTCGACAGTTTTACCAACTATGGCACCCAGCTGTTCTGGCCGTTAACCACCCCGCCAGTGGCGATCTCCAGCATCTTTATTATCGATCCGCTGTATACCCTGCCGCTGCTACTGGCCATGTTGGTCGGGCTGACGGTGGGCTTGCAGCGCTCGGGCCTGCGCTGGCAATACGCGGGACTGGCGCTAAGCACGCTGTATCTGGCCAGCACCCTGGGCGGCAAGTGGATGGCCGAGTCGCGATTACAGCAGGCCTTGCAGGCGCAACAGATTGAGGCCCAGATCACCTTCAGCTCACCACGCCTTTCAATACCCTACTGTGGCGGGTGATGGCCATCGACGGCGATCAGTACTACGAAGGCCTGGTCAGTTGGCTGGATGACACGCCGCCCAGGCTGGTGGCCTTGCCGCGTCACGCCAGCGCGGCAGACCAGGTAATGGCCGGCTCCACCCAATACGAACGCCTGCGCTGGTTTACCGGCGACCGACTGCGCTTTGATCTTATCGACCAGCAGTGGGTTGCCACTGACCTGCGGCTGGGTATGACGGGCTATCATCCGTTCCGCTTTGCCCTGGCCAAGCAGGAGCCAGACTCGGACCGAATGCGCATTATTGCGCAGACCCAGCTCTGGCCAGCCCCGCGCGCTGACCTCTCGCAACTGCAAGCGCTGGGCTATCGCGCGCTGGATGATGACTACGGTATTTCCCTGGCAGAGCTGGCAGCGCCCCTGTCACTGGCGCCCCATCAGCAACCGTGATGCACGAACCATCGCCCCTTGAAGGTGGTTCTTTGCGATAATGCGCTTCTTTCCATCAATGGGGGCGGCACATGGCGGGCGCAGGGCAGACCACAGGAGCTACGGATAGTCGCGGGCTGGCGATGTCGGCGGCGCTGATGGCTATCTTCACCACCATCTTCGCCTCCAACCTGCCTACACCGTTGTACTCGGTTTGGCAGGCGCAATGGGGCTTCTCGTCCGCAGCGCTAACCGCTGTGTTCTCGATTTACGTGCTCGGTGTAGTCAGCACACTGCTGACACTGGGCGCGCTGTCGGACAAGCTCGGCCGTCGACAAATGATGGTGCCCGGCCTGCTATTCATCATGGCCGGCGCCGTGACCTTTATGCTGGCAACGGATATCTATGCCCTGGGCGCCGCGCGCGTGCTCACCGGCATCGGCACCGGGATTGTCACCGGCGCCTCATCCGCTGCGCTGGTCGAGCTGGAACCCAACGAAAACTGGACCCGCGCTGCCACCCTGTCTGCGCTGTTTTTCACCTTGGGCGCCTTTGCTGGCCCTACCGTGAGCTCGTTCGCGCTGAAGTGGGGAGCCGGCGCTCTGACCTGGCCCTTTATCGTCACCATTGTGCTCACCCTCGCGACCATCGCGTTACTGATACTGGCGCCCTGGCCGTCGCATATTGGCCAACGTCACCCGGAGTTCCGCTGGAGTGCCTGGCGACCAACGCCGGTCAAGGTGCCGCGTGAGCTGCTGGGCGCCTTTGCCTTTGCTGCTGCCGCTATCTGCCTGGCCTGGTCAACGGGGAGCCTGTACGCCTCGCTGGGCCCATCTCTGGCCACCAAGCTGATTGGTATCAGCGATAGAGCAAACGCGGGGCTCTTCGCCGCCGCCTGGCAGTTGATGGCCGGGATCAGCCAGTTTGCCTGCAAACGCCAACCGGTCGACCGCATGCTGATCGTGGGTCCCACCACTTTGATCATTGGCCTGGGTGTGATGGCCGCTGCGGTGATGACCAGCTCGCCCTGGCTATTTACTCTGGCCACCATGGCAACCGCAGGTGGCGCGGGTGCTACCGGCGTGGTCGCTATTGCCTCGATCAGCAACGTGGCACCACCGGAGCAACGTGGCGGCATTATCTCCGCGTTCTATTTGATGGCTTATCTGACCATGGCGACCGTGGTGCTGGGGGTAGGCTTTTTCAGCGATGTGGTCGGCTTTGCTACTACCGTCATCGGCTTTACCAGCATTATTTCGGTTGCGGCACTGAGCCTGCTGATTGTGGCAATAAGCACCAAACGCGTTTCACTCTGGTAGCGCGCTGTTAAGCCAGCAGCCAGCGCCAGAGAAAAAACAGCAGCATGCTGCCGAAGATGGTCGCCAGCAGATTGCGCGACAGTGCCGCTATAACAATGGCGGCCAAACCACCGACCAGATAGGCGTTGTGCCAGGATAATTGCATGCCGCCGTCACCGGGCATCAGCATGGCTGGCACAATAATGGCGGTAAGCACCGCCACCGGCACGTAAGTCAGTGCCCGGCTAACCAGCGGATTGAAACGCACCCGGTGCCCTACGGCAAACAGGCCGTAGCGAATACCGAAGGTAATCAGCGCCATGCCGCCAATCAGCGCTATCTCAAACAGGCTCATCAACACCTCCGGTCAGCTTGCCTGACTCTGCGCCCCAGCGCTCAGCCAGCACGCCCGCACAGACCCCGGCCAAGGCTGCCAACATCAGTCCCAGCTTATAAGGCAAAGCATGCGCCGCAAGGGCAACGGCACCCGCCACCACGGCAGACAACAGCATCGGACGGGTGCGCAGGAGCGGCACCACAATGCCAATAAAGGTCGCGACCATGGCGAAGTCCAGGCCCCAACCTGCCATGCCGGGCAAGGAGCTACCCAGCAACGCACCGATCAGGGTGCAGGCAAACCAGTTGCTATACATGGCGATACAGGAGCCAAGAAAGTACCAATGCTTATGCTCGGTAGGCGCACTGGCGTCCAGATAATGCCGATGGACAACGGCAAAGGTTTCATCAGTCAGCCAGAACGCCAGGGGGACTTTCCAGCGCTGCGGTAAATCCCGCACGTAGGGCAGCATGCTGGCGCTGTAAAGCATATGCCGCAGATTAACGATCAAGGTAGTGACCAGGATAACCAGCAAGCCTGCGCCGGAGGCCACCAGACTAACCGCGATAAACTGCGCCGAACCAGCAAAGACCAGGGCCGACATCAGCAGTGTGGCAGGCATGGACAAGCCTGACGCAATTGCCAGGGTGCCAAAAATAATACCGAACGGCAGCGCACCCAGCAGCATCGGCAAGGTATCGCGCGCGCCACAGGCGAAGGCTTTCAGGGGAGTTGGCATAGGTAACAACGTCCGTTTATCAAGATCGCGCACTGCGCGAGCCAGCAATATCAGGCCACTACCCTACCCTGTGAGCCGTGCCGCGAAAAGATACAGCTGGGGAACAACAGTTGGCTCAATTGAGCGCAATGTGACGGCTGATCAACGCACGCAGAGCCGCCGGCTTGACTGGTTTGGGCAGATATTCAAGGCCGGCCAGCTCGATCTGGCTGATCAGCTCCTGACGACCGTCGGCACTGATCACCACACCTGGCAGATCGCCGCCCAACTGCTCGCGCAACCAGACCATCAGTTGCGTGCCGGTATCGCCCGCATCCAGGTGGTAATCCACCAATACCAGCTGCGGAACAAAACCGCGTTTCAGCACTGCGCGCACTTCATCGCGGTTGCGCGCAACGGCGACCTGACAATGCCAACGCCCCAGCAAACTCTGCATACCAGCCAGAATGCTGCTTTCATTGTCGATACACAGCACCGGCGCGCCCTGCAGTTCAGGGAGACTTTCAATCACCGGCTCGGGGGAGCGCTGCAGCCGACCCTGCTGGGCAACCGGCACGGTAACGCTGAACACGCTGCCCTTGCCCGGCCAGGAGCGCACGTTAAGCGGATGCCCCAGCACACGGCAGAGGCCGTCAGCGATTGCCAGGCCCAGCCCTAGCCCCTTTTCGGCTTGGGTGCGGTGGCTGTCCAAGCGCTGAAACTCTTCAAATATCACCTGCAGCTTATCCTTGGCGATACCCGGCCCCTGATCCCAGACCTCGAGCCGCACGCTGTGCTGTTGCAGGCGTACGCCCAGCACCACTCGGGCAGAGCTGGCATAGCGAAAGGCATTGGTCAGAAAGTTCTGCAGCACGCGACGCAGCAAACGGATATCGGAACGCACACGCAGGTGGCTGGGATGCACGCGCAGATCAATGCCCTGCTCCGCCGCCAACGCGCTGAATTCGATGCGCAGCGGCTCAATCAGATCACTCAAGGCAAAATCGCTAAGCTCAGGCGTCACTCGCCCCGCTTCAAGCCGCGAGATATCCAGCAGATCCGTTATCAACTCTTCCGCCGAGCTCAGCGCGCTATCCAGATGCCGCACCAGCTGTGGCGCCTCGCCGGGTAACCCTTGCTGATGTGATAACGAGGCGGAAAACAGCCGGGCCGCGTTTAGCGGCTGCATCAGATCATGACTTACCGCGGTTAGAAAGCGACTCTTGGATTGGCTGGCCCGCTCGGTCTGCGCCTTGGCCTGCAGTAGCGCCTGATTCAGCGTCGATAGCTCCTGGGTGCGCTCGGAAACGCGCTGTTCCAGGCTTTCATTGGCTTCCTGCAGCGCCTTCTCCGCGTTACGAAAGTCGGAAATGTCGGTGAAACTCATAACAAAACCGCCGCCCGGCATGGGGTTGCCGATAATCTCGATTACGCTGCCATTGGGAAACAGGCGCTCGGAGCGGTGCGGCGTGCCCTGCTGCATCCAACCAATACGTTTATCCACATGCCCCTGCGGGTCACCGGGACCACAGAGACCGCGTTGCGCATTGTGCAAGATGATGTCGGCGATAGGCCTGCCGATAGTGATCAAGTCTTCGGGGTACTCGAACATCTCCAGGTAACGGTAGTTCCAGGCCACCAGCCGAAGCGACTTGTCCACCACGCTGATGCCCTGGGTAATATTCTCGATTGCCCCCTGCAGCAAACCCCGGTTGAACTGCAGCACCTCCGAGGCTTCGTCGACAATGCGCACTACATCGTCAAACTGCATGTCGCGCCCTTCAATGGCTGCCTTTACCACGATGCGCGCAGACGAGGCGCCCAGCACCCCGGCCAGCAAGCGCTCGGTCAGGGTAATCCAGCCAGAGTCAGCCGTCTGACTGCCCGAGAAACTGCCGCCCTGGCTACGCGCATAGGCTGCAAAACTGGCTTCGGCACGCTCACTTCCAACAAAGCGCGCGGCGAGTTCACGCAGATCGTCCAGCCGCACACGCAGCAATACCCGGCTGGGGCTGTCACTCCAGGGTTGCGCATCCTGACTGACAAAGCGGCTCGCTTGCCAGTGCTCCAGTACGCGCGTGCGACTGAACAGCGAGCCGACCACGAAGACCATAAAGTTACCGGTCAACGCCACCAGGCTGCCCAAAGTCAGGACATCCAGGTCCCAGCGCAGTGCCGCCGCGCGCATCCCCTCGACCAGTGGCAAACCGCTGACCTGCCAGCTCAAACCGGCGCCTACCAGCGGTAATACCAGCAAGTAAAGCCAAAGCACCACACCCACCAGCAGACCAGCGAGTACGCCGGTGCGATTGGCCTGTTTCCAGAACAAAGCGCCAAACATTGCCGGCGCGAGCTGAGCAATGGCCGCGAAAGCAACCTGGCCAATACTCGCCAGACTGGTATCCGAGCCAATCAGGCGATAGACCACATAGGCGAGCAGCAGGATGATCAGAATACTGGTGCGACGTACATTCAGCAGCCAGCCGCGAAACTGCTCATAGGAATGTTCGGGACGCGTCTTGCTGCGCAGTAGCGCCGGCAGCACCACATCGTTGGAGACCATGGTACTCAGTGCAATCGCGGCAACAATGACCATGCCGGAGGCGGCCGACGCACCACCCAGGAAAGCCAGCAACGCCAACTCCGGATGGCCCTGCAGCAGCGGCAGACTGATCACATAGGAGTCGGCAGATAACCCGGAACCCAAGGTCATCTGCCCTGCCAGGCTGATCGGAATAACAAAGAGCCCGGCTAAAATCACATAAACCGGAAACACCCACCGAGCCAAACGAAGGTCGCCAGGCTCGCTGTTCTCCACCACCGCTACCTGAAACTGCCGCGGCAGGCAGACAAAGGCGAGAATCGCGATCACCGTTTGGAATAGCAGGCTCAGCACCGGCGTATCCTGCTGCCAGTAAGCAGCCAAGGCGGCGTTGTTGCGAGCATCGGTCAACAGCTCGACCGCACCGCCAAACAAGCCGAAGGTAACGAAGATACCCACCGCCAGAAATGCCAGCAGTTTGACCAGCGACTCAAAGGCAATCGCCAGCATCATGCCACGGTGATGCTCGGTCACATCCAGACTGCGGGTGCCAAATAACACCGTGAACAACGCCAACACCAGTGTCACCACCAGGGCCGTGTCTTCTGCCCCCACCGCGTCTGTGGGCACGCCGCCGACCAGGGGCGCAGCACTGAGCAAGTTGTAGCCCAGCACTATGCCCTTCAGCTGCAACGCAATGTAAGGCAACACACTGACCAGACACAGTAGCGACACCACGACGCCCAGCGTCTGGGATTTACCGTAACGCGAGGCGATAAAATCAGCGATTGAAGTGATGTTTTCCTGCTTGCTGATGGCGATCATGCGCGCGTACAGGCGGGAGCCAAACAGGAACAAGAGAACCGGACCAAGGTAGATGGGTAGAAAACCCCAGAGCTGGTCTGCCGCCATGCCGACAGCACCGAAGAAGGTCCAACTGGTGCACCACACGGCCAACGACAGGCTGTACACCCATACACGCAGGCGCGGGTTGAGTTCAGCGCGACGACGATCGCCCCAGAAGGCGATGACGAACAGCAGCGCCATGTAGAGCAGAAAGATAAGGGCGACCAGACCGCCGGATAGCATCATTGCAGGGGGTTCATCTCGTTCGTTGCCAGGCACTAGTCTGGCAGCGCGCCAAGGCTTTGCCCAGCACCCGACGCTCAGACTTCAGTCGTAGAGGCAACAGCATCCAGCTAACCGGTTTTGCTTAGCTCCATCTGTTGCAAAGCCAGTGCGGCCTGGGTGCGGGTACGCACCTCCAGCTTACGGAAAATCGCGGTGACGTGCGCCTTGATGGTCGCTTCCGACACATCCAGCTCATAGGCAATCTGTTTATTCAGCAGACCATCACAGACCATGGTAAGCACTCTGAACTGCTGTGGCGTAAGACTGGCAACGCGGGTACTGATGTCCTGCTGCTCGGACGTCATGCCTTGCGGGTCATCCAGGCCATCAGGCCAGCAAACGCCGCCCTCGAGCACCGCCTGAACCGACGCCTGAATGGCTTCCAGCGTGGCCGATTTGGGAATAAAACCGCTGGCACCAAAATCCTTCGCCCGCCGGGCGACGGAGGACTCTTCCTGGGCCGAGATCATAATAACGGGGATATGTGGGAACTGGCCCCGCAGCTGGGCCAAGCCGGAAAAACCATAGGCGCCGGGCATGTTGAGATCGAGCAGGACCAGATCCCATTGCGAGCGGGTAGCAAGCTGCGCCTGCAGCCCTTCAATACTGCCGACCTCATTCAGCGTGACCGACTCACCGAGCCCGGCAGCGAGCGCCTGACGCAATGCACTACGGAACAGTGGGTGATCGTCAGCAATCAGAATATCGTAACTAAGACCCATGCGTTTTATCCCGAAGCGTCGTTATTGTTATGGTTTTTTTATCTATTTGAGAGTGCCAGCCGCCACACAGGCAGTCAATGCAACTTTGGCCACAGTACAAAACAGTAAGCGGGCACAACTGTATCTGGCTTTCCGCCCTGCGGACACAGGATAATCGGGTTTTTCCTGCCGAGCTACACCCAATGAATATTCGTCACTACCGCGCCGACGCGCTGATGCTCCTCACCGCCATGATCTGGGGCAGTACCTTTGTTGCTCAGCGACTGGGGATGGACCATATCGGGCCCTTCCTTTATACCGGCCTGCGCTTTCTGGTCGGCGCGCTAACGGTGCTACCGCTGATCTGGCTGCTGCGCAAACCCACCAAGCCAGATGCCCGCGCGCGCTTAAGTAAACCAATGCTGCTGGGCAGTCTGGCGCTGGGTGGGGTACTGACGATCGGCATCAATCTGCAGCAAATTGGTCTGATGTTTACGACCGTCACCAACTCCGGCTTTATCACGGGGCTGTACGTGATTCTTGTCCCCGTGTTTGGTCTATTCATTGGCATGCGCACGCACAAGGGAACCTGGGCTGGCGCGTTGCTGGCGTTGGTCGGCATGGTACTGCTGAGTGTGGGTCCTGGCTTTCAGGTCGCCTCCGGCGATTGGCTACAACTGGTAGGCGCGGGTTTCTGGGCAGCACACGTGCTCATGGTCGGCGCACTCGCCAGCCGTTATGACGCTATCCTGGTGTCTTTCATACAGTTTGTGGTCTGTGCGGTTGTTAGTCTGGTACTGGCCTTTATATTCGAACCTATCCAGCTACCGATGATTCAACAGGCGCTACCCGCGATTCTTTACGCAGGTGTGCTGGCAGTCGGCGTCGCCTTCACTCTGCAGGTAGTGGCACAAAAAGATGCAATCACCTCACACGCGGCCATCATACTTAGTCTGGAAGCCGTCTTCGCCGCTCTCGCAGGCTGGCTAATTCTGGGCGAGACCCTTAGCCCGCGCGGTTTGTTGGGGTGTGCGCTGATGCTCGGCGGGATGCTGACAGCACAGTTAATCCCAATCTACCTTGAACGCCGCAAGCAACCGGTGCCAGTGCAACAGGAGCCGGCTGGACACCACTAGCAGGACGGTTTCTACAGGACGCTTGATACACCTATCAGGCGTCATCTTGTCTCAAGCGAATGGTACTCAGGTAAGCATCAGTGAATAACTCGAAGTATTGGTTTAGTTGCTGCGCTGCCTGCGCATCGCCAGCCAATCCGAGACAGGCTGTGGCAACTTCGACGGTACAGAGATGATCATCGCGGGTTGAGCGGCGTAGCCGATACCGCGACAGCTGTTCAGTTTCCATGCTTAACACCGGCAGGCTCGCCAAATAGGGACTCTTGCGAAACATCTTGCGCGCCTGTGTCCAGGTTGCATCGAGGATAATCAACAAGGGACGACGCCCGGACGACGCCGGCAAATCACGACAGACTGGCTGATCTGGCAAGGCATACTCCCCGGGGAATACCACGTAAGGCTGATAACGCGGGTCCGCAAGCAACGCCAGTAGCCCCGGATCAACCTCTGTACGCGCCCAGACAAAAGCCTGGGTGTCGCCCAGGCATTCTGCGATCAACCTGCCGGTATTAGTCGGTTTGAGCGGCTCCAGGGAGTGCATCAACAGACAGAAGGTCACCTCTGCCTGCAGCACAGGGCGACGCGCGCAGATACAGGATGCCAACGCCAGCAAGCAGGATGGACAGCGCTTCACTCGAGCGCCACGGGCTAGAAAAGGACGCGTTGACCGCGCAATTGCTGCCTCACGCAAGCGCTGAACTGCGTTATCCTGATTCACCGTCATAGCCCTTCTGTCTCCGATTTACAAGGTGCAGGTGCGCACCGAAGGGTATTCTACCTTTGCACCGCTGCTGCGACTAAGTGAAGATATTCACACCTCGGCGAACCAGAATCACCCTGCGCGGTCAGAACCCGTAGGTCATGTCATATTGTCATCTGAACTGGAGAAATTTCATGCGTTGGTTACCCCTGCTGCTTGCCGTTTTTTTAACCGCCCCGGCACACGCAGCGTCTTTACGCGACATACAGCTGGAAGACACCCTTAAAAAAGTGGCTGCGGAAAGTAGCGAAGGCACACCACGGGCCATGAACGAGCATATTACCGATATGGGTTTTGAGGCTCAGGGTGACGAGTTGATCAACCGGTTGTCCGTCAGCGAAGCTTACGCAGAGCGCATGCAGGAAGACCCACTGCTGATTCGCACTCAACTGCAGGCGAGCGTTTGTACTGATCTGCGCTTTCGTCGGCTACTCGATATGGGTGCCACTCTGACCTATCATTTCAGCATCAAGGACAGCAATCAGCCCGTCCTCACGCAGAGCTTTATTGCCGAGCACTGTCAAACGCTTTAAAGCGTCGTACACGCCATCTCAAACGACCGGAGATTTGACATGACTGACGACATGGAGCCGGTCGATTATCTTTCTCGTCACTGGCAAACCGGCAGTAGCCTGATACCCGACAAAATTGATGAGCTGGTACAGCTCTGCGCTGGCGGCAGCGAAAATGCGGCGCTCTATCGCGACATGCTGTTGGAAGTAGTACGCATGGCGCAGGCCGATCGCAATCGCTGGGATGCCAAGATACTGCTGCAGACAATTCATGAACTGGAGCGTAGTTTCGCTAGGCTATCGCTGTTCAAGCGTCGCCGTAAAGTGACGGTGTTCGGCTCGGCGAGGACAGCCCCCACCCATGCGCTGTATCAAACAGCCAAATCCATGGGGCGGGCACTGAGCAAACACGATTACATGACCATTACCGGAGGCGGCGACGGTATTATGGCTGCAGCCCACGAAGGCGCTGGCATGGATAACAGCTTGGGCTTCAACATCAGCCTACCCTTCGAGCAGCGTGCCAATTCCATCATCAGAGGTACCGAACACGAGCTGGGGTTCAAGTTTTTCTTTCTGCGCAAACTCTTCTTCGTCAAGGAAGCAGACGCGCTGGTGCTCTGTCCGGGCGGTTTTGGCACTATGGATGAAACCCTCGAAGTGCTCACGCTAATCCAGACCGGAAAAAGCCCGCTGGTCCCGGTGATACTGCTGGATGAGCCCGAAGGTCGCTATTGGGATAGCCTGTTGAGTTTCTTTCGCGAACAACTGCTGAGCGCTGGCTACATCGCAGATAACGACTTCCATCTGTTGAAGCTGGTAAAGAGTCCGGAGGCAGCCATGCAGGAAATTATCAGCTTCTACCGTAACTTCCACTCAACCCGATGGCAGGACAAACAGTACCTGTTACGGCTTAATCAGCCACTGACTGAACAGGCATTGCAGCAGGTGCAAACGCGCTTCTCGCATCTATGCGTGCATGGCGGCTTTACCCAGCACAGCAGTAACGAGATAGAAGACAACAACGAATTTAGTGGTCTGACGAGCTTGAGCTTTATGTTCAGAGGCCGGGATCACGGCGCCTTGCGCACCCTGATCGACTTTACCAATCAGACTGAAAACCTGAAAAGCCACGGTACTGCATGAACCGCAGCTGTTTGGCGCGTGCCGCTGGCTCAGACGCCTCACCTTCGGGAAAGCGCTTGTGAAAAACCTGACGCGCCAACGCTGCCCAGTCCCACTCGTCACCGGCTAGCGTCTGCTCCACCAGTGACTCGGCAACACCCCGCTGGCGTAGCTCTTCGCGCAACTTGGCAGGGCCATAGCCGCGCTGGCTACGGGCATATACGTATGCTTCACAAAAGCGCTCATCACTGAGCAAGCCATCATCGACCAGGCGATCCAGCTCGATCTCAGCCTCTGCCGTACCTGCACCGCGCAAGCGCAGCTTGCGCAAAAGCTCGGTATAGCTATGCTCGCGCCGCGCCAGCAAATCCATTGCTGAGCGGCGAATTGAAGCAGGAGTATCAAGTACCGTACGCGAGAGCATCAGGCTGCAACATTAGCCTTCGATTTCAGCGCTAGCCTCGGCTTCTGCCTTCGGCTTGCTTGGCTTGGCCAGCAACTTGTCACGGATAGCCTTTTCGATTTCATCAGCGATAGCCGGGTTCTCTTCCATATACTTGGCTGCATTGGCCTTGCCCTGGCCGATCTTGTTGCCGTTGTAGCTGTACCAGGCGCCTGACTTCTCTACCAAACCAATCTGCACACCCAGGTCAACAATCTCGGCGTTGTGATAGATACCAGCGCCGTACAGAATCTGGAACTCAGCCTGACGGAAAGGTGGGGCCACCTTGTTTTTGACTACTTTGACACGGGTTTCGCTGCCGATAACTTCATCGCCATCTTTCACTGCGCCGGTGCGGCGAATGTCCAGACGTACCGAAGAGTAGAACTTCAGTGCGTTACCACCGGTAGTGGTTTCCGGGTTACCGAACATAACGCCGATCTTCATGCGGATCTGGTTGATGAAGATCACCAGGCAATTGGCATTCTTGATGTTACCGGTGATCTTGCGCAGCGCCTGTGACATCAAACGCGCCTGCACACCAACGTGGTGATCGCCCATCTCGCCTTCAATTTCTGCCTTGGGCACCAGCGCCGCAACCGAGTCGACGATGATCACGTCTACCGCATTGGAGCGCACCAGCATATCGGTGATTTCCAGTGCTTGCTCACCGGTGTCTGGCTGAGAGACCAGCAGGTCGTCAACATTAACGCCCAGCTTGCCCGCGTACTCGGGGTCAAGCGCGTGCTCGGCGTCGACGAACGCGCAGGTTGCGCCATTTTTCTGAGCTTGAGCGATGACCGACAACGTCAGTGTGGTTTTACCGGATGATTCCGGGCCGTAGATCTCAACAATACGTCCCTTGGGCAGACCACCCAGACCCAGTGCAATATCGAGCCCCAGCGAACCGGTGGAGATGGACGGGATAGCCTGGCGCTCGTGATCGCCCATGCGCATGACCGCGCCTTTACCAAATTGACGCTCAATCTGACTCAAAGCAGCAGAAAGTGCCTTTTTCTTGTTGTCGTCCATTATGAATCCTCTTTGGCTTGGCGGGGCCGGTGGCGCCCGATAAGTGAAAGTACTGTATATTTGGTCAGTATTGTTCCACAGAAGTCTGGCGTTGCCTACCCCCTTTTTCGCTTAGACTGATAACCGGTTCGCTGCCTGTTTTTCTGCCTCGCCAACCAGCCGCTCCAGCGCATGCAGCACAGTTTGTGCGCGCACCTCTCGACGCCCGCCATGGAAGCGTTTGCGCTCGGTCAATACGCGCCCATCCGCCAGCGCCCAGCCGAACCAAACCGTACCGACCGGCTTGTCAACGCTGCCGCCATCCGGTCCGGCGATTCCACTTACCGCAACCGCGAACTGCGCCTCGGCTGCTGCCAGTGCGCCCGTCGCCATCCCCTGCACAACGGGTTCGCTTACCGCCCCGTTCGCCTCCAACACTTCTGCCTCTACGCCCAACCAGCGCTGCTTGCTACGATTGGCATAGGTTACAAAACCGGTTTCAAACCAGGCCGAACTACCCGCAACACGCGTGATGGCTTCGGCAATCCCGCCACCGGTGCAGGACTCGGCAGTGGTGACACGACAACCAAGGTGCTCCAGTACACGCCCCAGGCGGGCGGCTGCAGAATCAATCAGGGGGTCATATTGCGACATGGCTTACCTCGTTAACCGAATAAAGTCTCAGCATGCCCGTTAGCGGGCACGCAGGGGATCCCTTGTGACAGTGGATCGGGCTCTTTGTTTACTGCAGCGAGCTGAAACACTGGCGCCAGACTGGCTATAGGCGGTAATCGACTGATAGGACTACCGCCTATGAGGCAGGAGCTTTTTTTCACAGCACATTAAAAAATGCACCCGCGCAATCTGCAGCTGTTCTGGCCAGCATGATAACCTTGCTGCCAATTCGGCGCCCATACCGTAAGCCTTCCGCGACAGCCAGTCGTTGTACTGGTTGTTCAGGCTACCAAACCCGTTCGCGCCTACTCAATTTAACGATTAAAGCTGCAAACTCGATGAAAAAAGATAAACCCGCTTCTTCCCAACACACCCCCATGATGCATGAGTGTGTTAACACTGTTTTATAACGACTTTTTTTACGAAACAAGAAATAACTATACTCAACGTTACACTTTGCCCCGAGACTGCAATAGACCTATCTGGACCACTTTGGCCCAAACCGACAACGACGCGCCTACTAAATCGTGGCTCGCCGGTACCCACGCTCAATCTCAGGTCAATCTATACCACTCAAAAACCCCAGTATAGTTTTGACGTGCGCTGTGATGTGGTGCCACGAAAGATGCATTAACGACTACCTGATGGGTTACAGATACGGCCGGAGAGCCACCAATCAGACTTTAAACAAAGCATCGCCCTGTGGTTACGGATTGCAGAAGAAAGCTTAAAAGACTGGAACTGGGTGGAATTGCCACTAAATCAGGTTCGGGGCGGCTAGAGAGCTGGCAACTCATAGGTGCTGAGAAACCCGACGGTGCGATGCATGCATCTTCATCAACAAGAGTGATCTTACAGCGCGCCTAAAGGGCATGAGATAAGCTGAGGAGGCCGGCCACGGGATCACACGGCCTCCTTAAAAAATGCCTGTAGACAACCAAGGGCAGAAACTCGGTGACCAAATAGAACGATCACCGAGCCTTGTACTCAGGATTACGCAGAAGCCTGAAGTTACCAGTCGGTAAACTTCAGACGCGGAGAAGCAAAAGAACGACAACCGTCATGGAAGTTTTTGGTTTCCACTTTCGCCAAGTAAGAGCTTACCCAAAATAGATTCTGAAACATCTGCCAATCTCCTCTTTGCAGAAGCATCGAGCCATGACGAACGTAGTTCTGCCCTATGCTCTCAAGTGCACTCCCATTGGCGAACTGAATCAAGCCCTGAATTTCGGGCGCCCTCATGCCGAGTGCATAAGCCCATGCCTCATGAAGGCGGGTATAAAGATTTTCACATGATAAATCCCACTTTCCAGTCCCCCGAATAGCATTCCCATTTAAAAGGATAAGTAGGTGAAAGTGTGGTTTTCGCTCATTCTTATCATACTCCCGAGCGAACAAGACCATTAAGTCATGATTCCTACTCGCAGGGAGCCGGTCAAGGTCTCGCTTAAGATGGGCTCTAAAATACTGTAGAAACTCATTCCCAAGAAACCCTTCCTCACAACCCCAATAACTAGCCGGAAACCTGAGATCGATTCTAAGGGCTAGAACTCGGCTATGTTTTGCTAGCTGCTCCAGAATACTTAGTCTAATTCTCTCTAACCATTCTTTTACCAAAGGGCCTGCCGATGTCTGTACCGGCAGACCATGATATAGATTATCATGGTGGAGACTAAGGTTTGTATTCTCCACCACCCTCTTCCTCTGTGTTTCTAAATGTTTGATCATCAACAACCCCTAATCACCCTTTACACCTATTCTTAATAAGCCAACACTAAAAAATGCTGACGCATCAAAATACAATATTACTATTAACCGCACGCAGGATTACTCGCAAGCACCCCAAACTCCCTGCCAAGCACAGCAAGACGCAACGATAAATAGAAAAATCAAAAATTATTAAATATTAACCTTTGGCGTTACGCGAAGACCGAAAAACCTTGATATTCCTGATATTTGTATCAGGAGTATCGGGCTTCAATCGAAAAAAGGCATTGACATTACAACAAGCTGGCATTGACAGAGACCTGAATTTTGTTTTCCAAACAGAAACTATTCCACTGGAAATCGTCATGAGGAAGGCACGGGTATAAATCAACAACCAGCATGCCGTTATGGGCAATAAGAACAGAGATCTCGCCAAGTCGAGACAACTCACCCAAGCTATCATCGAGAACAAGCTTATTCCTCATGCGAGAAGGCCCGCTTTGGCGAATCTTATTTTTCCTAACGAAGCGACGACCATCATCCCGTACGCTTTGAAGATAATCTCTAAGCGCCGCCAAATCTTTCACATATTCGGGAGTCGACTCAAAGTACCGCAAAAAAACGTCAGAGAAGAAAAAGCCCATAATTTCTGCATCTTTAAGAACTCTAACCGATATCTTCTGATCCTCTCCATACTCAATGCAAGATAACAGTGCGGCAATCCTAGTAATATTTTCAGCGAGTTTTGACCCATGGTCCCTCGCATACTGAAATCTCCCATTTATATTTAAGTTTTGTTCGATTTTATTGTACAGCCACTCCCAGTAACTCTTGGCCTCCTCAGTAAAACGAAGTATCTTCTTATCAGTTCTCGTGCTTTCAATATTACCCTTTGTCGCACGGAGTATTTCATTAGCTCTTTGAAGGTAGCTTTGATAACCATCACAATCTCCTTCAAGTGCTCCCCTCAACAGCCTTGTACCTTGCGAACTACTTGGATTACACACCAGGAAGCGCGCTAAAAAACCAATACCCCGTGACTCATCTCCTCTCTTCTTCATGAATTTATCTACTGCGCTTGGCTGTGCCATTAAAGAGACCGTCAAGCGCGCATCACTTACGGTGAAACTCTCGGAACTTTTCCGAGTAACGTTGAAAGGCTCAGCCGACCAAAGCTTATTAAGCCGTGGTAAATCTTGGACAATCCTGCCATTCAAGATGGTGGCGCCTTCATCAGATACCAGAGCTGCGCTCCCGCATCCATGGTTCAACTCAAGAGCAATTGCTTCAGTTGTCACATCCTCAAAAATCATCTGAAATTTTCTTGGCTTTTTCGGCTTGTGCCTCCTCAATTCCACTAGTTGACACTTCAAATCATCGACATTTAGTTCCTTTTTCAGTCTGCCTGATATTTTCTTCCTCAAGACTTTTACCGCGTCCTGGAAAACTTCGGTTTCAGCCTCATAGGTGGCCATTTTTTCTACATACTGAATCGCCCCTAGTTTCGTAGACACCTCCAGGCCTTATAATCGAGGCACCCAGGAGGTCCAATGAGCAACTCACGCTACACCGAAGAATTTAAAAT
>Ga0207900_100177_pt1 | contig 20938 bp, 30 predicted proteins | sample LinPmetageLP39_FD_184052 | JGI IMG/M metagenome (GOLD analysis project Ga0207900, IMG submission 184052) | Marine viral communities from the Pacific Ocean - LP-39 (SPAdes) | ecosystem: Environmental > Aquatic > Marine > Oceanic | place: Pacific Ocean | collected 2010-06-14
TGCGTTACTCGGTGTTGAGCGCGCCTGCGGAACTCGCTTCGCTCAGGCTAGGCGCCCCCAACATTCCTCGGCTCAATCGCTCAACCCCTGCGTTACTCGGCAGCTTGGAAGGGGGAATCACTGGTCGAGCACGGCGTGGTTTTCAGGTTTGGTTGTTTGGTCCTGCCTAGAACCTAGAAACCCGTCGCTGCACGGCCTTAAAAGTCCCATCTGAGCGGGCGAGTAGCGCAGAGCTGTCGGGAACAAGCCCGAGGACTGTCTGAGGAGCGAAGCGACGAGTTCCGCAGGGCCCCGGCGGATCGAGCAACGCAGCGAACCCTCAGGGCCGCGCAGTTGGGTGCCCGAGGGGGTTGTTAGGGGGAGATGGGCAAGCATCTCCCCCTGACTCGCCTAGAGGCGAAAGCGGAAATGAGCTAACCAAAGACGTTTCAAAACGGCACTGCTCCGATAACCGTCCAGAGCGGAATTACCCCAAAGTATAAACCCGCGACCAAACATAAATCAGCACCGCCGCCGCCACAGTCCAGGCCACCACCGCCAATACAAGCGTGGTAATCAAACTGAATCGCTGACTAAACCAGGCAATCGAAATCAGATACAGCGCATAGGGAATCAGCGACCACAGACCAAACAGCGCCGTGCTACGCAGGTCACTCGACAGCCGCTGGGTGCCGATGATGTAGTGGGCGATGATGGTGAAAGTCGGAAAGAGCGGCACCAGGCCAGCGATATAAAAGCTTTTTGATTTCGCCAGCAGTGCGATCAACAGCACTGCGAGCGCACCCATCACACACTTTAGCGCAAGGGACAGCATGGTGATTATTCCGACCAAGAGGGGATTAAGCGCTAACTTATGCCTGCCGCCTGGTTCCGTCAATTACCACTTTGTAGCAAATGATCTGCATGTGACCTGCGGCGCACATATGCGCCGCAGGGAGCGCTGAGCTTAGTTACTGGCTGCCGCCTCGACCCACTCCAGCCGATCCTGGCCAAAGAACATGTCATCGCCAACAAAGAAGGTAGGTGCGCCAAAAACGCCCCGGCTGACTGCCTCTTCGGTGGCTTTCTTGAGTTGTTCTTTCACCGCCGGATCGCTGGCTTTGGCCATCACCTCAGCTGGATCAAAACCACCCTTGGCCAATACCTTGCCGACTACCTCCGGTTGCCCCATATCCAGCTCATCGATCCACATGGCGTTGAAAACCGTGGTCAGGTAACGCTCGAAATCAGCGGTGCCTTGATAGGCCATTGCGCCGCGCATCAGCTGCAGGGTATTGATCGGAAAGAAGGGGTTCTGATTCAGGGTCACGCCGTAACGATTGGCGTAGCGCTGCATGTCGATGCGGCTGTAATTGCCCTTGGCGGGTACGGTGGCGGGAGAGCTGTTGCCGGTAGCCATAAACACGCCGCCGAGCAATATAGGCTTCAGCTCGACGCGGGCACCGGTGCGCTGCGCCAGGGCATCAAGCTGGGTCCAGGCCAGATAGCTGGCGGGGCTGCCAACGTCGAAGTAGAACTCGATTGTTTTGCTCATGATGTGGGTACTCCCAGAGAATAGGTTGTTAGCGCTAAAGGAATTTTTTGTGCGTTGTCAGAACGTTTCCATCCAGGGGCGCAGATCCAGCTCGTGGGTCCAGCTGTCGCGTGGCTGGGCGTGAATGGCCCAGTATTGATCGGCAATGTGTTCTGGATTGAGGATGCCATCCTGCTCTTTCAGGGCATAGCGTTCAGGAAAGGTGTCACGGATAAAGGCGGTATCAATGGCACCGTCGATGATCGGATGGGCCACATGAATGCCTTTGGGGCCCAACTCGCGGGCCATGCTCTGGGCCAGTGCGCGCAGTGCGAACTTGGCGCTGGCAAAGGCCGAGAAGCCAGAGCCACCGCGCAGTGATGCGGTCGCGCCGGTAAAGATAATGGTGCCCTTGCCGCGCGGCAGCATTACCTTGGCAGCCTCGCGGCCAGTCAGAAAGCCAGAGAACGCCGCCATTTCCCATACCTTGCGATACACCCGCGCGGTGGTTTCGGTGATGCTGAAATGCACGTTGGCGCCGATGTTGAAGATCACCACCTCTACCGGGCCGATGTCGCGCTCGATCTGCTCAAACAGCGCAGTCATTTCTTCTTCGCTGCGCGCGTCGCAGCCAAAGGCATGCGCCTTGCCACCTTCGTGCTCAATCTGGCTGACCAGCTCGCTGAGGCTGTCGACATTGCGACGGGTAACACACAGGGTAAAACCTTCGCGCGCAAAGCGGCGGGCAATGGCGCCACCGGTGGCGTCGCCGGCACCGATTACTACGGCGACGGGGCAGGGAGCATTCATACGCAGTTCCTCTTGTTGTCAGTTGGTTCCTTTAAAGAACTAACTCGATAGTCGGTTTCTTTTTGGAACTTGTCAAGCTAGGCTGGAGCCTTCACAACCGAGGACCAATCATGCGCTGGGAAGAACTCGATCAACAGCCCTGCTCCCTGTCACGCACTCTGTCCGTCATCGGCGACCGCTGGACGCTACTGGTGCTGCGCGACTGTTTTCTCGGCGTGCGCCGCTTTGATGGCTTTGAAAAACGACTCGGCGTAACTCGCCACTTGTTGGCCGATCGTTTGAAAAAACTGGTAGAGCATGAGGTACTGCAGAAGGTGCCTTATCAGCAGAGGCCGCTGCGAGAGGAGTATCGTTTGACGGACAAGGGTCTGGCGCTGCACCCGGTGATCATGTCGCTGGTCAGTTGGGGCGATACCTATATGGCCGATGAGCGTGGCGCGCCCATCGAGCATATTCACAAGGGATGCGGCAAACGCATGAAGCCGGTGATGGTCTGTTCCGAGTGTGCTGAGCCGGTGGGCGCGCGGGATATTCAGGTAGCGGTTGGCGCGGCCTTTGGTGACGACGTGGCGCAGCTATTGGCGACCTGAGTCCTGCAGCGGCTTACCCCGTTTCGGCGCAGTCGTATTCCGCCAGGTGCTGGTCGAGCTGATACCAGGGCGCTTTTTCGCTTAGCCAGATATGGCAGCGTTCGGTGCTCTGCGGATCATCGTCCAGCGTCCCCAGACGCAGTACCAGATGGGCGGTGCCATCACGTTTGGCGTAGATCTGGCTGCCGCAGCTAGCACAGAAGTAGCGCGCCTTGTCTGGCGAAGAACGGTAGTGGCTAAGCATGTCGGCGCCCTGCAATTCGAAGTCGCTGTCAGCTACGGCGGCAACACTGGAGAAGGCAGCGGCATGTGCCTTGCGGCAGGTTACGCAGTGACAGTGAACGATGTCACCGATGGGGCCGTTGACGCGATAGCGGATGGCTCCGCACAGACAGCTTCCCGTGTGCATGGCTGAAACCCTCAGTGGCCGGTACTGTTGGAGAATAGATTGATTACCATGACCCCGGCCATGATCATGCCCATACCAATCAGTGCCGGTAGGTCCAGCTTTTGCCCATAGAGCATCCAGGCCACCAGCGATATCAGCACAATGCCCACGCCTGACCAGATCGCGTAGGCGATGCCGACAGGGATGGTTTTGAGTGTCAGCGACAGAAAGTAGAACGACACCAGATAGCCAATAACCACAACCACTGACGGCAGCGGTTTGCTGAAGCCCTCGCTCGCTTTCAGTGCCGAGGTGGCAATGACTTCCGTCACGATGGCAGTCGCCAGGTAAAACCAGTGGTTCATGCACTGCATCCCGGTTGTATCTATGGCCGCTGGGCCGGTTTAACGCGCTACCGCGCAATTTAGTCGATAAAGCCCTTGGTGCGCAGTTCCTTGTCCTGCAGGTACTCGCGCGTTACCAGGGTGACGCCGAGGCTGATGACAAACAAAATGCCCAGGGTGATGAGAACCTTGAAAAAGGCATCAGGGCTTAACAGCGCGAACCAGATCTGCGCAATCGCCAGCAGGCCGCCAGCGACAAATAATAGCAGGCAAATACCGGCGCCCCATTTCATCTTTCGCGCCCGAGGATGACCACGTAAGCCTCGCGCTTCCATAACAGCAGCATGCGGCGGATATCTTTTTCCATGGTCTGTACGCGCCAGCCGTCAGCGGCGTTCATATTCAAAAAATCGGTAAACTTGACCGGGTTGACCTTAGAGTTGCCCAGTAGCAACGAGCCCAGCATGCCTTCCTGGTAAATCACGACCTTGTATTCCATTACGGCTTTCCGTGTAGTGTTTGAGTTGTGTGTCGCCATGACAGGCCGGCAGTGTGCAGACCGGTCACGGCGCTAACGCTTTGACGCTTAGGGCATGCGGTACATAGCGCAGATCTTGTTACCGGACGGGTCACGCAGGTAGGCCAGGTACAGCTTCATGCCGCCGCCTTCACGCACACCCGGCGGATCTTCACAGGTAACCCCACCGTTGGCGAGACCAGCCGCATGCCAAGCATCAGCTTGCTCTGGGTTTTCAACAGCGAAGCCGATGGTGCTGCCGTTACCGTGGCTGGCTGACTCGCCATTGATTGGCTTGCTCAGAGCAAAGGTGCCGGTCTTGGTGAAGTAGAAGCAGCGGCCCTTGGGATCGATAACGCCCGGCTTGCAGCCGACTACGCCCAGAATAGCGTCGTAGAAGGTCTTGGAGGCTTCGATATCGTTAGCGCCAAGCATGACATGACTGAACATATTGGATCCTTTCGTTGTTGGGTTTTATTCTTTAACCACTCGCCTAGCCTTCAACTAAATGCGTGTTCCGTCAATCCTTCTGATGGGGGAATCCATTTGCCTGATGATGCTCCAGCAGTTTGCCGGTGCTGTTGTCAGGTGCCGTCTATGGCGCGTGTGGGTTGTTGCTGGCTGCTGTAAAGCAGCCAGATCAGCACCAGAATCGGCACATTTTTGGTGAGCGGACCAAAGGGGTGTAGCCAAAAGGCGGGTGCAATCAGCGTCAGTAGGATCGAGTAGTTGACGATAACCGCCAGCTGCAGCAGACAGCAGGCGCGCAGCGCACGGCCGCTGAGCAGCCAGAGTCCAATGATCAGGTCGAGCAGGCTGCCAGCGAGTATCGTCAGCGCGGCGGCATCGGCGTGCAGATTGATGCGCGCCAGAACGTCAAAGCCGATATCACGGCCCAGGGTGACGGAAACCACAGCCGTAACAATCCACAGAAAACTGAGGCTCCAGCGGGTAACGCGTTGCTGTTGTGATGTCATGGTCATTGCTCAGATCAGCGGCAGCGGCTTGAATACCATCAGCCAGAAAAGCACCACAATGGCGGCAAAGGCCGGGATGCCAAGTGCCGTCCAGCAGCGCATCAGCGGCGCAAAGGCCGGGTCCAGCTGACCGCTGTGTAACGCGCTGGCCGCCAACGCGCGCAGCCGATACTGAATCACGACGACCGGCAGCCAGCACAGGCCAATAAACAGAAACAGCCCAAGCGCGGTGAAGAACCAGGGCGAGGTAAAACTCAGGCCAATACGCTGCATGAGCATTAGGCCGGTAGTGAACTGCACCACCACCGCCGGTGCGGTAAATAGCCAGTCGGCGAGCACCACGTGACGCGTGGTGATGACCAGTGCCTGCAGGTTGCCTGAACGGTGCGCCATAAACATGAAAAAGGCGATACCCGTGCCGGTGCCAGCGAGCACCGCAGCACTCAGGATATGCAGCAGTTTCAGCAGCAGATAATTATCCATGCCGCTTATCCACGGGTTTCTTCACTGTGCTGGTAGATGGCGAGTGGTTCCACTTCGCGTGCAAAGTCGGCCATGGAATAGAGGTTCATGCAGGGCGTAGCGCCAACCGAGGTCAGCTCGCCAGCAATCAGCTTACGCGCCAGAATCAGGGCTGACAGCGTGGGTATGTAAGGACCAATACCATCGGTGGCGCCCAATACCCACTTGATATGCAGCGGCTGCTGTTGCTGATCAACGCCGCGCAGATTGATTTGCATGCCACCCGTGTCGGTGCCCCAGCGTATGAACCACTCGCTGGCGCTGACAATCGGTCTGGTCCAGCGCGACCAGTCATGCACGAGGCCCAGCCTTGCCATCCATGCCATCAGGTACATGCCATAGTGCAGCAGCGGCAACTCAAGGCCAGCTTGAAAGGCCACATTGCGCAGCGTGGGGTAGGCGAGTGGCAGTAGCTCCAGGTCGGGTATGTCGATGTTGGCCAGTGGTCGAGTGCCGATGGTGTCGTCAAATAGCATTGTGCGCGGTGACATCCAGCCATACACCTGCGCCCACTTGCCGTCGCGCCAGACACGAATGGGGTGTCCGGTGTAAGACAGGATGCCGCCGACCGTCGCTTCGCCGCGCTCAGCCTGATTACCTGGTGCAATAGAGAAATCGATATCATCCAGGCGCGAAAAGCGCTCGGCAAAATGCGCAATGACACACGACGACATGCCCGGGACCGAGCTGGCGCCCGACACCAGCAACACCTTGGCTGCCTGAGCGGCGGCATCCAGCTGGCTAATATCACAGACAAAGCGGCGATCGTCGGCCAGGTCTATGTAGTGGCAGCCCACCGCAATACAGGCTTGTGGCACGCGGTAGTCCTGCCCCTGAAACGGGCCGCCGGTGTGGATCAGCAGGTCCGGCTGCAGCGCCTTTAGTTGCGCTGCCAAGTTCGGTGATTGTAGATCCAGTGCGGCGCTGGTTACCCTCGCCGATGCCTGCGCGCTAAGCGAATCGCGCAGCGCATTGGCCTTGGCTATGTTGCGACCGGCAATGATCAGCGTGACTTCCGTGCAGTCGCACAGTGAGCTGACGATGCGCTTCCCGAAGTTACCGTAGCCGCCCAGTATCAGTATGCGGCGCACGCTCATGGCTGACCACGAAACAGTGCCCGGCTACGCACAAAGGCGACCACGGCAAAGAGTATGAAGCCGACCCCTAACAGCAGCGGGAAAGCACTGATGCCGTTGGGCGAAAAGAGTCCAAAGCCGGCAAACAACAATCCCATGAACAGAAAGAAGATCGGGCCAATAAGGATGTTCTTCGGCGCGGACGAGTAAATGCGTGCGCTTTGCTCAATGATCATATTCATGGCTTCAACCTGCTGTTCGTGGCGGTCACGGCACGCCAGGCCGTGACCAAGATCAGCGGCGCAATCGGCGCACAGCCCGCGGCTGCAGCATTTGCACAGACCAACGGCAACGTTATCGGGATGGTTAAAACAGTGCATGGTCACTCCTTTGATTACAGCTGTTACCTCGGATACGCCGTCAATTACTGTCCTTGCAGCCCGCTAGCGCAGCGGCATGGCTTAATACTCGGCTGGGATGATACCGGCTGAGATCAACGCAAAAATTACCGCAAAGCTAACCGCGAGAAAAATCACCATGCACAACAAGGACACACCCAATACCAGCCAGTTGGATTGAAACTCCAGCTCGGGCGCATCAATGATGTCCTGCTTGCTGAACTGATACTTCTCGACCAGCATGCGCGAAACAACGACAAAGGCGACGGCAAATGGCAGCCCAGGTACGCTTTCTGGGATGAACGGTAGAATAGCCATCATGGCAACCATGAAGATGCCGCCATAGCGCACCGTCAGTTGTTCCTGCTCGGTGCGCTGGAGTGCTCGAAAGTTGTGCTTCAGAAAATACAGCCCGGCCAGAGGGCCACCGAGGAAGGCCGCGGCCGCGGCCTGGTTGGGGGAGTAAACAGCTTGGGTAGACAAAGTAGGCTCCAGATAACAAAACGAAGACGGGCGGTCCCGACCCCGTCAAACAGGGCCGCGTAGCTTAACCCGCGGCCCGCCTGTGGGTCCAAACCCGGTTCACGTTTTGCTTGCTGGTGCGTTCAGGCAATCAGATCTGCTATTGCCGTTTCGCCTTTGTACAGCTCGTAGGTCACGTTCTTGCTTTGTCCCGTCTGCAATACACGGGTGATCACCTTGGCGACGTCAGTGCGGGAAATGCTCTGCGCATCAGGATTTTCCGGGCGACGTGTTGTGATCTGGCCGGTGCCGCCGTCATCGGTCAGCTTGCCGGGACGCAGAATGGTATAGGGTACGCCGGAGCGGATCAGGTACTCATCCGCCATGTGCTTGGCGACCAGGTACGGCTTGATGGGCGAGTCGATAGCGTCGGGGTTGTCTGCGCCACGTGAGCTGACAATCACAAAGTGTTTTACGTGGTGCTTGCGGGCGTAATCCACCGCCTTGCAGGCTGCCCACAGGTCAATCAGCAGCGTCTTATCGGGCCCGGTGCTGGCGCCTGAGCCGGCGGTAAAGACCACGCGATCACAGTCTTTGAAGGCATATTCAAAGTCGCTCTCCAGGTCGCCCTCAATCACATCGATACCCGAGATGCCAGCCAGTTTGTCGGGGCTGCGGGCCAGTGCAGCAAGCTCGATGCCTGCGTCTTTCAGCATGGGCAGCGTTAACAAACCTATGTTGCCCGTGCTGCCAATAACCAGTGTCTTGCTCATACCCTAGGTCCTTGCGTTAGTGCATTGTATGCATGTTGAGTACGATATCGTCGATGAGTTCGCTCAGCAGGCTTGCGCTGTTATCTGCGCGTTGCAGCCGCAGCTGATAGCGATAGCTCACTCCAGTTCGGTCAGCTGTTGTTGCAGCTCGGCTATCTTGCGGCGTTCTTCGGCCATCTTGCCTTCATACTTGGTGATCTTGTCTGCATCCGCATCCTGTTGGGCTTGCTTGAGGTCCGCCTGGTACTCCGCCAGATCTTGCTCGGCCTCGCTCAGTTCTTGCTGCAGATCGGTCTTGAGTTGCTCGTTCGAGCAGTGCGTTTTGGCGTTCTCAAGCGCGCGGGACAGGCCTGCCGCCTTGTAGTTGTTACCGTCGGCCTGTGCCTGGGCCAGCTCATGCTGAATTTCACAGAATTTGCGTTCGCAGCCCTGCATGGCCGCGCAGTCGGTGGCGGCAAATATGGGCGTGGCAACGAGGCTGAGCAGCACAACGAATGAAGCGGGTTTGAACATGGCGTGCCTACCTTGAGTGTGGAAAACGGGAGCAGACTGCATCATGGGTCTGTACTGTCACTCTAGACCATCACCGGCCAGTGGAGTTCGCGCGTTTACCCAGTGACGGGCTGGTCAGACGGCATTAAATTGCGCCTTGCAAAGCCCACACGGTTTTGTATTTTCCGACAGCTAGCCAAGCCTGGCGGCGAACAGAGTTGGGTCCAACATCAGCGGATCAGGGTTATCTTCACCAGCTCATTGCCCTCAAACTCCAGGCTCTGATAATTACCCGAGACCTTGTAGATCCATTCTTCGATGTTCATCACGCGCACCCGGTTGCCTATCTGCTGGCGGTCAATGTAGCCGATGGTTTCGCGGGAGATAGGCTCGCCGCAGGATTGCAGCACCTTGAATTTGAGATCGCCTTCGCGCACCAGGTTGGTACCGCAACGTAATGCGTAGGCGTTCATGCTGCACAGCAGCGAGCCCAGCAAAACCAGAAAGGATATCTGAAAACGGCGACGTGGCAGCATGGCTTGCGCCTCCTGTGGCAGTAGGTCGTGCCTTGATAGTCCCACCGCGCGGCGGTGCAATCAAGGCGACCTGTCTACCGCAGCGCGGCAACCGGGCGGCTGCCGCAGGCACAGACTTACGCTGAAGCTTCTGCCTCGTAGTTGGCGTAGGAGTGCTTCAGGGTAGCGTGGTTGAGCAGCATCTCGGCCTTGAGCACCTCGCCGCTGGCATCATAAATGCGCGACAGCACCCAGTAAGACTCGGTGCGCTTGCTCTCCGAGAGCGCGACCACTTCACGGCGGATCAGGTAGTCTTCACCCACCAGCAGCGGGCCATCGACCATACGGATTTCCTGATCGGCAAACAGCCCGATCACCGGCTGCTTGACCGGAAACTCGGCGGCCTTACTGGTGTATTCCGCCAGTACGCTAACCATCTCGGTTGGGATGACGGCGCGGCCCCACGGCGTCGCGCTGGCATCGGAATACCAATTGGAGTTCTCGGTGATGCCTTCCAGCTTCTGATTCAGCGAGAAGGGATACAGGTTGCCCATGTGCTGATCGGCATCCATACGTACCTGCTCATCCGCCGCACCCTTCATGCCCACGTGCAGGTCAGACAGAATCACCAACTTCTCTGGTGCACGCAGCTTGGCCATACGCTCATACAACAGGCTTTCACCTGGCGCCGCGCCGATGCTGGCGCTGGCTTCCAGTACTGCTGTGCCGTCGGCTTTCTCAGCCCAGCAGCGCACACGGGTAGCGCCTGGGGCAGGGCGTTCTACAAAGGCGCGTACCTGTTCGCCCTCGACCACCATGTTCTGGAAGTGCGCTGAGAAGCAGCCGCGCTCAAACCATTCCTGGCCCCAGATCTCGACCAGCATCGGGGTGAACATGCTGAAATGCGTAGGCCCTTCAATCGGGCCCGCACGAAAGCCCAGCTTCTCGGCCATGCTGTCGTCGTGAATCGAGGTGTGGCCGCTGTATTCCTGATCGGCCAGCATTTGTTTCGGCTCGCGCAACGGGCCGCAAAGGTAAAGCGGGGTATCAAAGCTCATGTGCAACTCCTGTAATCAATCGGTGCGGCCCTCTGGAAAAAAGGCTGGTCTGCCTGGCTTCTCAGAGGGGACCTGGTGCTGTGCGGCGCTTAGCCCAGCATGCCAGCCAGACGCTGACGAATAATGCCGTCGGCTTCGGCCATGATGCGGTCGATCAGCACTTTGGCGGTGGGGATGTCGTTGATCAGGCCTGCGACCATGCCGCAAGACCAGGCACCGGCATCCATGTCACCGGTTTTCATGATCTTCGGGTACACGCCAGCGACTTCATCGACGATATCTTCAAACTTGAGATCGGCACCTAGGCGGCGCTCTTTCTCCAGCAGGCGCTCAACGGCATCGTTGACCATCACCCGCTCGGTATTGCGCAGTGGGCGCATGACCAGGCGGGTATCCAGCTCGCTGGCCGCGACAATGGCCGCCTTCACGTTCTCGTGTACGGGGGCTTCCTGAGTAGCGATAAAGCGCGTGCCCATGTTCATGCCCTCGGCGCCCAGTGCCAGCGCGGCAACCAGCGAGCGACCATCGGCCATGCCACCGGAAGCAACAAAGGGGATTTTCAGCTCTTCTGCCGCGCGGGGCAGCAGAATGAAGTTGGGGATGTCGTCTTCACCCGGATGGCCACCGCATTCAAAGCCATCCACGCTGACCGCATCACAACCAATCGCCTCGGCCTTGAGCGCGTGGCGCACGGCGGTGCACTTGTGGATTACTTTAATGCCGTTTTCCTTGAGGATCGGCAACCACTTGGCCGGGTTGTTACCAGCGGTCTCGACCGCTTTCACGCCGCCCTTGATCAGCGCTTCGATATAGCCAGGGTAATCAGGCTGCTTAACCGATGGCAAAAAGGTCAGGTTCACGCCGAATGGCTTGTCGGTCATCTCGCGGCAGCGGCGGATCTCTTCGGCCAGCGCCTCGGGGTTGGGCTGCGTCAGTGCGGTGATCATGCCCAGGCCGCCGGCATTGGCAACCGCAGCGGCCAGCTCGGCGTAACCAACGTGATGCATGCCGCCCTGAATGATCGGATGCTCGATGCCAAAGAGTTCTGTGATACGGGTTTTCATGATGCGCAAGCCTCGCCTGTGCACTTACGGAGTAGGTGCAGGAATATGGGTAAGTTAACCCGTTGAGTTTAGGCGGGGCGGGTTAAGCGGGGCAAATACTCGGTTGCGCGTTATTCATGCCGGTTATGAAGCGGAGTCGTTTTGCTATCTATCAAGTCCGGCGGCGGCGCGCCAACTGCCGACAACACAGGCGTTGCGCGATATGATGGCCCGTTAACAGCCGCTGGGCGGCTACCTCATCGACAGGAAACCAGCATGAAATTCATCAAGTTCAGTGCCATATTGGCGTTCGCCGCCGTGCTCAGTGCCTGCGGCGGCCACGATTATGAAGGCGTCTATGAAACCCGCGCCGGCTCCAACAACGAATTGCTCAACTCCTTCGTCGAGATGGCCGGTGGCGAGAAGCTGGTGATTGGCTCGGACTATATCGAGTCACAGGGCAAGCGCACCCTGTTTGATGAGATCTTTGAGCGTGAGTCGGCAGGTGAGCACTACCTGGTATTCAAGACCGGTGAGACCGAAGAAGTCTGGAAGATAGTGGATAAAAACACCCTGATGCAGGGCGGCGGGCTAATGAGCATCAAATTGGTGCGGGTAGACTAGCGGCACATCTGCGCGGCCTGGCAAGCAGGCAAACCGTCCGCCTTGCGGCTGCGAAAATAAAACAATCAGCAAGATAACAAGAGAGTCACGATGTCCCAGAGTACGAACCGTCCCAACATGGTACTGACCGTGTTGTGCGGCACCCTTACGTCCCTGGTGGTGATTGGTTTTGCCCGCCTGGCCTATGGAGTAATCCTGCCGTCGATGCGCAGCGACCTTGGGCTTTCGTACCAGCAAGCTGGCTTGCTCAGCACGGTAGCCGCTTTGTCTTATGTGTGCTTTGTACTGGCCGGTGGTTTGGCTGCTGCGCGCTGGGGTGCCAAGGCCTCCATTCTGTTTGGCATGCTATTGGTGGCGGTGGGCTTTGCCGGGCTGACACTGGCAGCCAACTTTTGGCTGATCGCTGTGCTGATGGCCCTGCTGGGCATTGGCGCGGCCTTTGCCTTTGCCCCCATGATCGCGCTGCTGGCCGCCTGGTTCCCGGACCACCGCGGCCTGGTGATCGGCTGCATGAGCAGCGGTGTGGGTATCAGTGTGCTGGTGACTGGGCTGCTGGTGCCGCAGCTGTTTGCCATGTTTGGCGAGCAGGGCTGGCGGGTCAGTTGGGGTGTGTTCGCCGCTACTGCCTTTGCCGTCAGCGCCATCATCTTTGTGTTTGTGAAGAACCCGCCGCAGAGCGCGGCGAGCGAGCGCGGCCCGATACCCGCCGATGAAAAGTGGCTGATCTACCGCAACCCACGGGTGCTTATTGTCGCCGCTACCTACGGCATTATCGGCCTGGGCTATATAGTGCAAACGGTATTCATGGTCAGTTTTATGGTCGAGAGCGGCTTCACCGAGGCCCTGGCCGGGCGCTATGTCGCCATGATGGGCCTGCTCTCGATCTTCGCTGGGCCGCTGTGGGGCTGGGTGTCGGATTTCTGGGGCCGTGGTAACGCGCTGGCTATAGCCCTTTTTCTGGTCATTGTGGCCGTGGGCTTGCCGCTGATCGGCCAGACGCAGTCTTTCTTCTTCTGTCACTACCTGCTGGTTGGCTTGTCGCTCAACGGCGTGTTCTCGATGATTCAGACCAGTGCTACGGATCAGGTCGCCCCGCGCTACATTCCCATCGCCTTTAGCTTTGCCACGCTGTTTTTTGCTGTCGGGCAGTTCCTGGGTCCGGCGATTGCTGGCTGGCTGATTGAAACCACAGAGAGCTTTATCGCGGCCTTCACCTTTACCGTGGTGGTACTGTCGATTGGCTTTGGTCTGGCGCTGCTGATTCGGCGCTTTCCGCAAAAGCTGGCGGTGGGCGAGCCGAGTGAAGTATTGGCGCAGGCTACGGTAGATACCGAAAAATCGGTCTAATGCATCAATGCCGTCGCCTGCTGCCAACTAGGCGGAACAAAACCTCAGTCCAGCGCTAGTTGCTGCAGCGAGTGGCTGAGATTTTGTTGCGCTTTCGGCTCCAGCCGCTGTTGCAGGGCGGGCGTTTGGTAGAGTGGCTGGCGCGCCAGAAACCCTTGCAGGATGTGGGCTCGGCCAGCGCGAAAGGCAGCCTCGGGCACATGGGCATACTCCTGCCGCACCTGCGTTTCATACTCCGCAAAGCGGGCGCGCTCGGCGCCGAGAATCGCCAGATCAATATCCACCAGCAAGGCTTCATCTGCCGTCTTGGGCCGGGCATCGTGGCGGGTAATCAGGATCAGGCGCTGGATGGTTGCCACCCGTTCCGCATCCACACCCGCTTGCCGCAGTGCGGCTACCGCCCAGTCTGCACTGCGTGCTTCGTTGTCTGTGGCAAACACATCGTAAATGGCATCATGAAACCACAGCGCCATTTCCACCTCGCCGGGCTCTTGCGCGTGCGAGCGATAGCGGTCAAACAGGCTCAGACACTCGGCCAGGTGCTGCTGCGTATGATAATAGCGCTGCGGTTCAGCGTAGGCTGCGATCAAGCGCTGCATCAGCTCATCGCCGCTACCGGCAGCGCCCAGCGCGGCCCAGCAACGGCTCCAGGAAGAGGTTAGTCGCTCGTTCATAGTGGACTTGCTCCGCTTAGTGAATGCCGCCGCCCATACCTTGCAGCAACAACCAGCCGATAGCCATCATTGCCAAGGGCGTTACGCCGACCACCAGCCCTGCCTGCATGGCAAAGCTGGACATGGGGTTGGGCTTGAACGCCGCGTAGATGCATGCCGCAACGCCGATGACGATCAGCGCTATGAGCGCCGGGATGGCGGTGATGGACAGCAGTATGGCCAGAACAAACAGGGCGAGCAGTGCGGCAATGCGTTTTCCCATAGTAGGCTCCATCCTTAAGCGGGTTTGTCAGCGGCGTAGGCCAACACCGGATCTTCTGCCTGATGTTGTAACAGACTGGGCAGGCGGTTTTCGTCGGGCACATTGTCTTTGCACAGCAGCTCCCAGTGACCAAAAGAAAAGGGGCTGAAATGGATCACATCGAACAGGTGAGCAGCGGCACGGGCAATCCAGCCCGGTACCGACAGGCAGACCGCGTTCTTGTCCGAGTAGCGGCTACGCAGCGCGCGGATATAGTGCTCGAAACTGAGTGCCTTTGCTCCGCCAAGCTCATAGATGCGGGAGTGATCAAGACCAATCTCGCTGGCGTTGCCCATACATAACCGGGCTAGCGCCAAGCCTGCATCATCGACAGTCAATGCGGCAATATTGCCCCTGGCGGATGCCGGCACCACAAAGACCGGCAGCTTGGCAATCGCACGCAGCCACTCGGCGCCAAAGCCGCCATCACCTTCCAGCAGGGAAGGGCGCGCAATGATCCAGTCACCTTGCGACGCCATGATCGCGCGTTCGCCATGGTATTTAGAGGTCAAAAACCGGCTTTTGCAGTCAGCGGAAAGCCCCAGCGCAGACACATGCACAAAGCGTTTTTGCGCCGCATGGCAGGCCTGCGCAAGGGCTTGCGGGGCCAGATGGTGAATCGCCTCATAGCTTTCGCCGCGACGCTGCCGAAGAATACCCACGCAATTCAGGATCACGTCGTATTGTTCAACGTCCTGCGCCCAGTCTGCGCGGGACTGCCGCTCCTCAAGCCGATATCGCGCTTGCCTGAACTGGCTGTCTGCTTTGGGGTTGCGGGTGCCAACAGTGACGTCCGCCCCTGCTATCGCTAAATGCTTGGCGGCATGTCGCCCGATAAAACCATGGCCACCAAGAATCAGTACTTTCAGGGCTGCTCCCACGGACTGCCGTTCCTTGTTCAAGTAATCTGATGCGGATCTTGCCTGTTTCCCTGCCAGCCTTCTATTACGCAGTAGCGGTTTTCAGCAAAAAGGGCTTTAGGCCGGGCAAAAGGCGAGCTTTACCAGCCCTACAGGCGCAGCGAGATGACTTGCTGCGCTGCTACCTGAACGCAACCTCAGTTGCGCATTTCGCTCTGCCGCATCGGCATAGCGTCAATAGCCGAAAACAAGGCATTCAGATCCAGCGTATTTAAGCGAACCTTGGTACCGCCATCCTTGCCGATCAAAATGGTTTCACCGTCATCCAAGGCGTATTGCGTCAAAAGGGTATCCCGCAAACCGGCTGAGAGATCGCCCGCATAGTTGGTCTGAATAGCCTGCCCTGTGATAACCAACCAGATGACATCGCGCTCAGCTATCTCAGCGGCTTTCTGCTCGAATACTTGAGCCGCGCGCTCGTTAGCCTGCGGCTCGCTGACGATGATGATGCGGTGTTGCCATTTGAGGCTGGACAGGTCATTGAGCATGACTCGCTCCTGGCTTTGCGCAATCACGCTGAAGAGACACAGAAACAGGGTGAGCAGGTATTTCATGGTTGGCCTCAGCAGTGTTCTGGTGAATGGAAACGCCTGGCAGTGCCCCCGTCCACCCCTGGCAGCCGCAGGCTTTTGGCGTCAGATAGCCGCATGTTGGGCAGCATGAGGCTTTTCAGGTTATTGGCACGCGAGTGATGACTATGATGAGCCATGGAAGCGACGGTGTAGCGCGTGCACCTGTTCGAAAAGACCCGGAACGGGACCATCAACTACCAGGTTTGGCACTACTTCACCTATTGGTAGCGCTCGTACGGCAGGTGCTGGAACGCCGAGATCGGTAAGCCATTCGGTCAATTGCTCGGAGGAACTTACGTACACGATACGCCCCAGTCCGACCCAGCCGTGTGCTGCAGAACACATTGGGCAATGCTCTCCAGAAGTATAGACAGTTGCTTCGGCTCTGGCTTGCGCGGTCATATTCGCCGCAGCCCACCGTGCAATCTCGAACTCTGGGTGGCGGGTTAGATCACCGGAGGCAACGTGGTTGCGGTCTTCAAATAGAACCTCCCCGTCCGCTGCTACAAGTACAGAGCCGAATGGCTCGTCACCCAGCTCTAGCGCCTGCGTTGCAAGTTCTATGCAGCGATGCAGGTACTTTAGCTCTCCATCATTCACCATGATGCTTTCCTCGGATATTGGATATGGGTATCGGCGGCATAAAGGCCTCTAAGGCTAATGCCCGGCAGACGAATGTCGCTGGCCATAGTAGCCGCTCGCCTGGGCATGGTCACTCAGTCGTACTCTACTATCGGTTCAACCAGATCATCCAGAGCAGCGCCCAACCGAGGCTGGGTAAAAGCAAAAGCCGCCGTTCTGTTGGATATGCATGTGGCAATGCTAATGGTTGGATGGGAAGATTCATGAGGAGGGGCTGGGGGCGGATGACAATCAATGCTGGCTTTGACCTGCTCATCCGCACCCAGTTGCTCGGCGATCTTGGTATTACGTCAGGCTGTTTCAGTAAGTGAAGTCGGTGATTGATCTAAAGCGGTTTTAATATTACCTATCATCAGGAAATAGATGATGATGGGGCTTATTGGGGAGAATATAACGCTAAGCCCACACCACGAGATCCAACTTTTACCCAGCCTACTCGCGATGATACCTAGCGAGATAAGCCAGGCCCACCCAGCTACAAGCATTAAAATAAGTGATACTACGGCGATAGCTAGAGCCAGGCCGCCTGGTTTAGTGCCCGGGTCAGAGAAAGCGGGTATTAAAATAATTGGAACAGTGCACAGCATGCTGAGTGGATACGTAAAGTAAAAAACCTTTGCCAGGAAAGGGGTTATTTTTTTATTGTTCATTATCGTTTCCTTTTTTATGTTGCTAACGCCTGCCTGACACACGATGTGTTGGCATGGCTTTTCCTTTGTTTGCCAAAACCAGGGCAGCTAATCACTGTCGTCGTTGAGGCATTTGTTAATGTGCGCGCAATCATATCGGTAACGAGGGTCAGATAAAAAAGTCTGGCTTTGACTTGCTCATCTGACCTCGATCATCCCCCAACATCGACACCCGCCCTGTGCAGCGCACAATAAGTGCAGGCTAGATGTAAGTTGGTTAAACTTTATACGCTAAGCATAATAACAAAGCAGACGATCCATACTGCAAAATAGGCGTAATTATGCTTTAGCGCTTTGGCTCGCTGAAAGAGATACACCGGAACCAGCCAAACCCACCCCTTGAACTTATCAATATTGTGCCCGGCATTGGTTAAGCGTTTGCTGTCGAATAGTGAGAGTGCAATATTCAGGGCCACTGTGACATACCAGAATTCAGCATCGTATATGGCTTCTTCGACTCGGTACTCGTTGTCACCGTAAATAATTCCAGCCAAAAACCCTTCAAGAAATAGACCAATAAGCGGCGCAAAGGCAAGAAACCAGACAATTGTGTTATTAACGCCTTCCCCTGTAAGCGGTGGTGGTGAGGTATCGTCGAGGTGAATCTTCAGTGCTGTATTTTCGACCTTCATCCAATCAGGAAACCCTTTTTGCCAAATAAATGACCCTTGAGAAACGGTTCCATTGGTTATCAATTCAATCATTTCACTTTCAGAAACGCCTCCCTTTCTCACTCCATTGACTTCATAAAACCAAGGTAGCGTTTGAGGTTCTATTTCTTCTACGCGATTCATCTTTGCTTTTTTCCGTATGGTTTATTTAACGCCCGATCTTACGGGCTGGTTTGCATTCGCGGAGCGGGGGAGAGCTTGTCCCGTGTGGCGAATGACTAGGTGTCTTCTTAACTCAGGCTTATGCGCAATTGCCGATTAACTAATCGATGCCCTCATCTCGAATTCAAAATCATCTACTCTTACTGAACTCCAGGCAGGTGTTTCTATAAGCATACCGTTTAGTTAAGGAGCGGACTTCTGCCGGTCCCAGCTGAACGTCGCGAACGGTTTGCACCCGTTATTAGGCCTATGTAATCATTGATAACCTGCAAGCTCGCGAAGCTCTATTGCTCTGGAGATGTTTAGCATCATTGGGCAATATGAGTACATCGGAGAGCCTATATAAGAACCAGAAAGCTCGCAGTGGCTATCCCGATAGGCTATCCAAGCCTGCTGTGTCTTCTCAAATTTCAGAGCGTCATCAGTAGAAGAGGCGGAAATATACTTATAAATTGTTCTATAAAGCAATGTTATTTCTTTTTTTGCACTGTCAGATGCCAGTTCTGCACAGCCGTGAACGACATTATTATTTATAGGTGCTTGCTCATCTACGCAAGTAGAATAGATGGCGTAATGGTCAATTAAACTGTCTTCTGCATTTGCGTAGAAGCTTAAAGTTAGAAAAAGTAATGACGCGAGAACTTTTGATGGTGTTGGCACGACACTTCCTTTTTGGCCTAACGTTTGGTTAAGGGGCGCCCGCTTGCGGGCGTTCCAGTGAGCAAAGCGAACAAATTAAACCAATTGTTATGAGTGCTTCAAAAGGGTGTCTTTGGCTAACATTACCACGCCCATAAGCGAATCTTTTCTATCTAGCTGAAGGTAATTCTTCGGGTAGATCCAAGAAAAGAGGTTCTCTGCATCACCATCTGTAAGATTTTGCACGAAAGCCATTACATCTTCATCTGTAAGGATCTTCTTAATTTTATTATTCTGAACATGTGCTGCGTAATCATTCCTAAACCCCGCAACACCCAAGTTGTTTATTTTTGAAATATATAAATTAATCGCACTGTCGTGTGCGGAAAGGAAAGTTCTTTTGATATCTGAATACTTCCTCCATAACTCCACATATTTATTAAGATTTATTACTATGGAGTTTATGCACAACCTATAAACACCTAAGCGGAATGACGCTTTAATGGGATCCTTGAAAGCAGTCATAGACTCATAATCACGCAATACTGAAATGGGCGTCCCTAGGTCAGATACAAGACCTGCTAAAATCTTAATAACTTCATCTTTTCTATCCATAGCTACTCATAACGCTTGGCTTTGCGGCGTTCCGGAGCGCAGCGTAGGCACGTCCGACAACAGCCATTTGTTAGCTGATTCTTGGCGAAATAGAGAACATCCAATATTCACCACTCCATGTTTGCTGCTGCGTCCATTTGATTCTCGAGATATTCCACAAACTCTGACATAGCCTCATCTGAGCGCATAGCTTTTGAGTATGTAGAATCAGCAACAAAAGTAAGTATGCTTGGTACGGTGCTAAAAAGATGCGATCTCACGGGCGACAACTCACTTGACCAAAAATCATACAAGAAGGAATCAATATTTCTGATTGCCTCCACCTCATCAAAAGCAGGCGCCCCACTGAATGAATAACGATTCGTTCCGGATTCAGCCAAAAGCACCGGAATTGCCCCGGCATCCGAGTGAAATGAGAATGCTTCCCCGCGTTTACCAAAAGCACCATGGGCCATGAAGTTTCTCATCTGTACCCGCAGTAGTAGGAGCTTATCGTAATGACCCTTAAAGCAAGGATCATCTAAATCTAATGCCGCTCGAAATTTCTCTTTCCAGTTGGCCGCAGCCAGTTCGGCGACTTGATATCCGTTCTCTATACGTCCCCTCAGTATCGCAACATGAATAAACGCATGCTCAGACCAGCTAAAAAATGCATCGACGGCAGCCTGACCTATCCAATCAGTTTCAGAAGCAAGTTCCAAAACACCTGAATTGAGCGCTCTTAGCAGTGACTGGAGATCAGAGGAATCCTTTTCTTGCCTTAGCTCCGCACTCCGTCTCTCCGCTTCAGCCTTTTGCTCTATAAATTTATCTTTGAAAAATTGGTACCGCTCGAAGAGCCATTTGCTATGGTTGAGTACGTTAAGCCTGTTGCCCTTGGCCTCTTGTTTTGCGCGCCAATCAAAATACGGTCCTGCCAAGTTTACGGCTTTCCGTATTTTATTCGCTATCAAATCCGAATCTTCTTCCTGTTGCTCATTCGGGCGACCGCTCATGCGAGCACCAGGATCTCTATTTGGAGCACAAATTCGAAGCCCCATCTTTTGGTGCTCTATTGCGTAGAGCCTGTCCTGGTACCTGATTGGCACAGTCCACGCGCTTTTTGTCCAAGCCCCCATCCTAGGAAACTGAAGAAAATCGACGAACATGAAGTACACAAGATAATAAGAAGGGAGTCTCTTACTGCCTCTTGTCGTAGATGACAGCATCAGTGCCTTCGGCTCATGATCCGATCGAGGTTTACCCGCTGGCTCGATATCACCCAACGCATCCAGAACCTTTCGTCTTAATTTGGCGAAGTCATCTGGTACTTCTCCAGTTTTTTCGTCCAATGATTCACCTCCGGCGAGCATGAACTTCAGCAGTCGAACCAGCTAACGATAAGCTAAGGGGCCGGCTTTAGCCCGTCCCAGTGAGCGGAGCGAACGATTTGAGCGACTTGTTATACGCTTTCACGAATGAAGCCTGCTTCCGAAAAATAACGATCAAGATTATTCACGCTATCAAAGGGCGGCGGCAAAAACTGAGTGCAACACCTGACCTTTCCGGTACGGTGCTGCCCTATGTCTTATTCCGAACTCAGCGTTGCAGAGCGTGCCACCATT
>Ga0207900_100178_pt1 | contig 20170 bp, 23 predicted proteins | sample LinPmetageLP39_FD_184052 | JGI IMG/M metagenome (GOLD analysis project Ga0207900, IMG submission 184052) | Marine viral communities from the Pacific Ocean - LP-39 (SPAdes) | ecosystem: Environmental > Aquatic > Marine > Oceanic | place: Pacific Ocean | collected 2010-06-14
TGGTATCGCTGACGTAGTCGTCGAGGCTTTCGGGAAGCAAGGTGCTTTGACCTCGGTGTTCACCCTGGATAAACCGTTTCATGGGAATCCTTGCGATGGAAGTGTCGGAAATCATAGCAAGGATTTGTCAGGACGTTTTTACACACCCTGGGCCGATAGCAGTCATTCAAACCAAAACCAATACCAGCTCCTCCAACAGTAATTGGAGTCAGATGAACATCAATTCTTCTGACTCTGTGCTGGTCGAGCTGTTTTTATCCTGCTCTGACTGATTGCCAGCTCGAAGGGAATATCGTTGGCACTCCCAGTGTGCAGAGCCAGCGTGCCCAGCGGTTGGGCACGTATAAGGCGTGCATTTAGTCGGCCAGCTTTTATTCAATTGCTAAGGCAATTACACCGCAATAGAGCTCCACCCAAACAAGGCATATAGGACAACGGGGCTACTTGGCTGACGTAACGTACTTCAATACCTCAACCACCTGCTCCGGCGTCTGCGCCCAGGCCATCGCTGCTGCGTCCACTTCCTTCAGCGGATGGATGATGTCTGCATCGTGCAGGGTAATGTAGGGCGTGCCCATGGCGGCGCAGTAGCCGGCGTCGAAGGCGGCGTTCCACTGTTTGTATTTATCGCCAAAGCGGATCACAGCCACATCGCACTGCTCCAGTAGCGTCTTGGTGCGAATGCCGTTGACCTTGGCGGACTGGTGATCGCGCCAGAACGGCACCTCGGGCTTGCCCAGCACATCGCCAGCCGCATCGCTGGATTCGTGGTGGGTGACAGGGGCGGTGAATTCCACCGGTAACCCGGCGGCTTCTGCACCGGCTTGAATCTGTTCGCGCCAATCAGTGTGGATCTCACCGGATAGATAAACAGTCCAGATCATGCGGCACCTCAGTTGTGTTCGGGAATTTGGGCTTAGGGTACCAGACCTCGTTGCGCTTACGGAGCCTAGAGCTGCAGCCCAGCCACTGCATCAATAGATAGACCAGCGAAAGATAAAGTGGCCTAGGACTGGTTCACAGTGGTCTAAATCGCTCGGCGTAGCTGCGGCTGACGACGAGTTTATCTGCACAGCCTTTCAAACTGAGATTCAAACAACCGCGAAAGTCCCGGCTAATGGATTGCACATAGCGGGCATTCACAATGCAGTTGCGGTGAATGCGCCAGAAGTGCTCGCCATCCAGTCGCGGCTCTAACTCCTTTAGCGGCGTGCGGATGGGGTAATGGCCGTCTGCGGTGTGCAGAACGGTGTATTTGTCTTCGGAGCGCAGGTACAGCACTTCATCGGCCGCAATCAGCCGTATGCGTTCACCCACCGAGGCCTGCAACCACTGCAGCGGCGCCACCGGTGCGGGTTCAAGCATCTGGGTAACTTTTGCCATAAGCGCGACTAGATCGCCACCCATGGGAGCACCACTGGCCAGCCGCTGCTTTAGACGCTCAACAGTGACTTGCAGGCGGTCTTCACGTACGGGTTTGAGCAGATAATCCAAGGCCTCGCGTTCAAAGGCCTCGACCGCGTATTGATCGTAGGCCGTCACGAACACGATCTGGCACGGCTGACGCAGCTGAGCGGCCACCTCCAGGCCGCTAAGGCCGGGCATGCGGATATCCAGAAAGGCGATTTGCGGTTGCGTCTGTTCCAGCAAGTGCAGGGCCTCCAGCCCATCGGTAGCATGCACGATGGCAGCCAGCTCCGGCCAGGCCTGGCGCAGTTGACGATCCAGCTCGCGGACCAGTTCCGGCTCATCGTCTGCAATCAGCACCTTGATGCTCATGTGCGTGGCACCCTCAAGGTGGCGGTCACGCCACCATGGTCATTGTCTTCCAGAGTGAGGGCAGCGCGCCCTTCATAGAGGGTGGTAAGGCGGGCGCGGATATTGGCCAACCCGGTCCCGGCGGAGCCACTGTTGCTGAAGCCCATACCGTCGTCCCCTACTTGCATCTGAATAGCATCGCCGATACTCGACACCGTTATCCACACCCGGCCAGGCCCGGTTTTGGGCTCCAGGCCGTGGCGAATGGCATTTTCCACCAGGGGTTGCAGCAGCATAGGTGCCAGCGGCTGGCTGCGCAGTTCATCGGTAATATTGATGTTGAACGTCAGTCGCTCGCCCATGCGGAACTGCATAATGGTGAGGTAGCTGTCTAGCAATGCCAGTTCTTCGCCCAGCGTTGCCTGATCGCAGCGGCTATGAGACAGGCTTGCTCTTAGATAGTCGATCAAGTGGTCAAGCAGCTGTTTGCCGGCCAGCGGATCACGGCCGATCAAACCACGCAGAATCGCCAGGGTATTGAACAAAAAGTGCGGTTCGACCTGGGCCTGCAGCAGGCGTAACTCGGTCTCTACCTGCGCCTTTTCACCCTGCAGAAGCTTAAGGCGCTCGGCATCAAGGGCTTGCTCGCTGCGCAAGGTACGCTCGCGATAGAAGGCAAGCATGGTAACGCCAGCGCCAAACACCAGGCCAATAAACACCGCCTGCCAGAACGCCCGTGCACCGGATGTATCGAATTCGGAAACACCGGTAACCACCAGTGCGAGCCCGGTGCCCAGCATGGAGCCCACTACCACGGCCAAGCCCAGGCCCACTGCGCGCCAGGGGCGCACATGGATAACGCACAGGTTCAGGGCCACCAAGGCGGTTATGGTCAATCCGATGCACTGGGAAAATACCCAGTTCACCATTAGCGAGCCGCCGTAGTCGATGGCCGTCAAAAACAGGGCGATCACCGTGTTGAACACGATAGCCATGCCCCAAAGGGCCACTGCTGGCAGCTTCAACCAGAGTGAGGGCTGATGCGCGCGCTGCGCGTCAGAATGACCTGATCGGCTCGTCATCAACTGCGCACAAAGTGGCCGTGAAAGCCCAAAGGCAGGCTGTAGGGCAGCGCCGCCTGAGCGATGGGGCCATCCTGCAGGTGCGCTGCATCAAACAATGTCAGGCGGGTGATACCGGCTTTGGTGTCCAGTACGGTACCGAGCAGCCAGGCTTCGCCTTCAGGGGCATCGGTCGTTTTGGGAATCACCAGGTGCTCCTCTACTATGATGCCTTCGTCGAAACGGTAGTGTTGCTCGTTTTGTCGGTTCAGATCGATTCTCCTCAGCGCATTGAATCCCGGGTGGCTGATGTCGCCGGTGGCCTCGGCCAACACCAGGTAACGCTGCCGCTGGCCAATGGCACGCGGATCCAGTGTCGGAAACTCGCAGTTACCCGGCAACAGCGCCTGCTCGGCACGGCCGCTGTCAGGGTAGAGCGTGACCTGTGCAAGCTGCGCATGGTGTCCATCCACATAATCGCCCGTCATGACCTCACGGAAACTCTCGGTCAACACGCGGGCATCGGCGTAACGCAGGTAGTCAAACCGAATAGTACCCCCAGCTTCTTCCCAAGCGTTACCCAGATGAAACACAAAGCCGGGCGGCAGCTCATACCAGCGTTGTTTGGACCAATCATTCTTGTCCATAGTGAGTATTCGCATTGGCTGGTCCGCGTGCCACTGGTAGCTATCGAGCACGCTGTGGCCGGCCGCATAACGATCTACCTCCATCACCATGGGCGGCAACAGGAATATCAGGTGCCGCTCCGTCACGGCAAAATCGTGCACCATCGGCAAATCAGGCACCGGGATGCCTTCAGCTTTCTTTAGCGTGCCATCGGCGGCAATGTGATAGATCACCAGCATCTGGCCAGCCGCGCCGAAATTCCACAGGCTGCCATCGGGATCCTTACGCGGATGGGCAGAAAACGGCACACCCTGTAGATCGTCGCGCCAAGTCACCGGGCCGATGGTATCGAGCGTCCGCGGATCGAGTTCCCAGGCTGAGCCTGCGTCCCACAGGGACATCAAGCGCTCGCCATGCCAGGTCACGCTCACATTGGCCACGTTCATGTCGTCTGGAGCGGAGACCGCTTCCATACCCGCCAGCCGTGTACCGAAAGCGGGCGTGAGGAGCCGTCCAGCGCGCTCGTCAACACGGAATTTATGCGTTTCGATGAACCGGCCGTGATGGGCAACGCTGCCGCCGTTTAACCGAAACGCCTGAAGCATGCCGTCACCGTCGAACCAGTGCTGGTAGCGTTGCCCGCCGCGCTCAAATCGGGCCGGCATGTTGCGATAGAAGCTGCCTTGCAGCGCCGCTGGCCAGCGGCCGCTCACGCGCAACGAATCGCTGCTCAGGCTGTTCTGCTGCACGCTTTGATAACCGAGCAGCCATGGCTTTGCTGACCCACCGCCGATCATGCTGTCAGATTTCCCGGCGGCCCGGGCCAGACTCATGGGCACCAACATGGCGGCGGCGCTACCCATCAACATCTGCTGCAATAGCTCACGACGATTCATGATTAATTCCTCAGCTCAATGTTGATTACCTGGGTTTCATCGTCTGCCGACAAGTTGACTGCGGCTGCAGCAAAATCCGGCGGGCCCATAGCGCCCATGGCATTTTGGCTGAACCCGAAAGGTTCGCTGGGTAGTCCGATCAGGTTGGTGTCGAGCTTGCGGTTGGCGTTTGCATCTTGAAAAACCGTGATTGCATAAGCACCAGGCGGCAAACCGGTGAAGACCGCAGACGGAAGCTGACCAGTCTCTGTGGAAACCGCCACTTCGCGCATGTGCTGCCCTGCATAAGCCTCTGCCGAGTCATACAGCGCGAAATAAACCAGGCCATTGCCCTGCTCCGCATTGCTGATATCAATCTGAAGATCGGCACTCTGTGCGCTTAAACAGACGGCCAGCGTGCCTGCAAAGAGGGAAAATCTGAGGAGTGTGGGGTTATATCGCATCGCTAGGTGCTCCGTGTCGTGATCGATAAGCTCAATCTGACAGCTCTACCCGCGGGCAAAGACGGATTTGCGATAGAACGCCGTACGGTGCGATAAAACGCAGAGAATGGCTGACGTGCGAAAAGGAACCAGCATTCCTGCCGGAGACCATCATTAAGAGCCGATGTGCCCGGCCAGTATCCAGGCAGTACCGGGGATTAGCAGAACAGCGAACCTCTATGTGGTCATGCCAGAAATGCATTTTCCCTATGCCTCCCCGCAAACTCGACAGCAGGCAAAAAGCGTTCAGGCATGACAATTTCAGCCCTTTCAAGCCCAACTATCGCGGACAAAAAAAATGCGCCAGCGCGCGCTTTGAGCTGATCGCTAATTAACGTTAACTCCTGGTTATTGGAAGATGTAATCCGCCAAGACATGTAAAAAGGCGTGTATTTGTTCAAGGCGCGGCCCAATACTCCGGCAACGACTCTATCCTTTTGAGCCACCGCGCAGTTTTAACAGCACATTACCGTCTGAAAACCCGCTCAGGTGTTCAACACCGGGCAAATGTGGATAGGATGAACGCCTGAACCACGCCCCACCCTCCTTAATTAGCAGCGCAGGCCTCACACATGATCACCTTACATCACCTGAACCAATCACGTTCCAAGCGCATTATCTGGTTGCTGGAAGAGCTTGGCGTTGAATATCAATTGGTTGCCTATCAACGCGACAGCGTCACTCGCCGTGCGCCCGCTGCGCTTAAAGCCGTGCATCCTTTGGCCAAGTCGCCGGTGATTGAAGATGGCGATCTGGTGCTGTCGGAATCCGGCGCCATTGTTGATTACCTGGTCAGCCGCTACGGTGCAGATACGTTGGCGCCTGCAGCGCATACGCTTGAGCACGCGCGTTATATTCAATGGCTGCATTTTGCAGACGGCACGGCGGCCTATCCGCTGATTACGCTTTATCTGTTGAGCGCCGACAGCAGCCAGAAATGCTTTTTGGGTGACTTTGCACGCGAGCAGATGCTAGACGTACTGACCTACGTGAACGACGAGTTGGCTAACAAGGAGTATCTGACCGGCGCGCAATTTACCGGCGCAGACATTTTAAATTCCTTTGTGTTTGAGAAGATTAGCGAAAGCCGCGGTCTAAAACAGTTCCCCCATATTGAATCCTATTTGCAGCGCATTCTGGCGCGTCCGGCAGCGCACAAAGCCGAGGCGCTGGAACGAAAGCATGATCAAGCAGCGAGTTGAAGTGAGGCCTACGCCAAGTGCACGCCAACGCAGCATTTAGGCAGCTTCATCGATGACACTGGCCCGTGCCCGCAACAAGCTAATACGCGTATTCGTTAGCAGGAGAACGCTTGAATGAAGCACGAAGAAGGTGGTGGGCATAACGCCCGGCCTGACGATTCAGAGCATGTGGAGCAAGATCAGTCCCGCGAGCCAATGAGCGAGCGCGAAGCCAGGAAACAGCCGCAAAATCCCAGCGAAGAGTCGCTGAGCGAAGGCGAGCGCGAAGCGGTAAACGAGCATGGCAACTTGTCTGCGCTCTCGGTGTACGCCGTTATCTTGCGCGAAGGTGAAGGAGAGCTGAAGCGGCCCGTCACCTCGCTCTGGTGGTCCGGTGTGGCGGCAGGGGTTGGTATTTCGACGTCGGTGCTGACCGAGGGCGTTATCCAGGCCAAGCTCGGGCTGGATCATCCCTACCTGGACTTGCTGCAAAGCTTTGGTTACGCCTTTGGTTTTGTGTTGGTGATTCTGTGCCGCCTGCAATTGTTTACTGAAAACACCATCACCGTTGTACTGCCTATGCTGGCTGAGCCATCGCGCAATCGGTTTTACTGCACCGCTCGCCTATGGGGCGTGGTGCTCGCGGCTAATTTGGTTGGCACCTTCCTGACGGCTGCGATCAGTACCTATGGCGGCGTGATCACCCCGGATACGCTGACGGCTGTACTCGAAATATCGCGGCACGTGGCGGAGCTGGCACCCGCAGAGGCCTTTTTACGCGCTATTCCGGCGGGCTTTTTGATTGCCGCACTGGTGTGGATGCTGCCATCAGCCAAGGGCTCGGAGGTGCTGGTTATTGTCATGTTTACCTGGCTGATCGCAGTAGCGGGCTTCACCCATGTAATTGCCGGATCAAACGAGATTTTCTTCCTGGTACTCAACGACGACATGAACATACTCACCGCCCTGACCTACCATATTTTGCCGGTACTTATCGGTAACGTACTGGGTGGCACGGGCCTGTTCGCCATGCTTGCCCATGGTCAGGTGCATGAAGAGATGCGCTGACAAGACCTTGCCGAGCGGTAACCCGCGTAGACGGGTTACCGCTAGTAAGCGACTTAGCCCGGACCCCTGCCACAGGGCTTAACGAAACATCAACGATTGATGCGCCGCCACCCCGGTTCAGGCGCCCTCACCTACGGCAGTCGCGGCATTACCGTTAGCCACCGCCGCATCACCGCAGGCAAACACACCAGTAACGCTGGTCTCACGCATGGCATCCACCTTGTTTAATGCTGGTTAAGCGCCACACCCCGCCTCCACCACACACGCCATTCTGAGCGCCGCGTCCTCCGGCTGCAAGGTGCTGTGCGCGATGCCAAAGCGCTCACGCAGCGTGCTTTGCATTTGCGGCAACGTCGCCTGCCATTGGCTCATGTGATCCAGGTCTACGTGGGCGGCCAGCGCATGGCTGTTGGAAGACAGACTCCAAATGTGCAGATCATGTACGGCGTGTACGCCGTCGATCTGCGTCAGCGCTTGACTGACCTCTGTCGGGTCTATGCCTTGTGGGACGCCTTCCATCAGTACGCGGGTAACAGCGCGCAGCAAGCGGACGGCTGACACCAGAATGAGCAGGCAGACGAACAGCGAGAGAATGGGGTCCATGATCGCTGGCCCGCCAAAGTAGATAATGGCACCGGCGGCGACAGCGGCGACCGAGCCCAATAGATCACCCATCACGTGTAATAGTGCCCCGCGCACGTTCATATCCTGCTCACCGCGCATCAGCACCCAGGCAACGATGATATTCACCAGCAAACCCAGGCCGCCCACCAGCAGCACGGTCGCACCGTTGACCTCGGGCGTGTCGAGCATGCGCAGTATGGCTTCATAGCCGATATAGACGATGACCAGAAACATGAAGATGACGTTAAAGAGTGCGCCCAATACTTCGGCGCGCTGAAATCCGAAGGAATGCTGACGTGAGGCGGGTTTGTTGGCCAGCCAGGCGGAAAAGGCGCCTACGCCGAGTGAGAGCGAGTCGGTAAACATGTGGCCAGCGTCGGACAGCAAGGCCAGCGAGTTGGCCATGAGCCCCCCAAACACTTCGACCACCGCAAAGGCGGTGGTGAAGATAAGCGCAAAAAACAGCGTCTTACCGCTGCCATGGCTGTGACTGTGTGCGCCATGGCTATGGTCATGCGCGTGGGAATGATCATGCTTGTGCTCGGTCATCTCGTTCACGCCCTGTTACGCGCCTCGTGGCGGCGCTCTGCTGAGGATTATAAAGCCAGTGGTTGATCAAACCTGGCGGCGCCTGAAAGATCACCGCGCGTTCTGCGTTCAATCAACAGGGCTATTAAAAACCCTGCAGCGGCTATAGGGTCAAGCAGAGAATGCCGCGGGCACTTTGCAGGTCAATCAGCTAAGCAGAATAAGACCCGGTGGCAAGTCCGGCGCGCTCAGCCAGGAAGATCGGCGCGGTGATGCGGGATGGGGTTATCACGCGTTTAACCGGCGCAATAGAATTGCCGCGCGGCCTCCAGCATGGAAACGCTGATTTTGTGGACTTCCTGACGGCTTTGCTCGATATGCGCGCGCAGCATGCGCAGGCATTCATCCTTGCGGCGAGCAGCCAGCATACGCAGGATATCCGCGTGCTCGACGTAGGTTTGCTCGATGCGGTGTGATTTGTAGAAGTCCAGGCGGCGCACGATCCGAATGCGCTCACACACCTCAAGATGCATGCGGGTCATTTCACTGTTGCCAGCCAACCGCAGCAGCTCGCAATGAAACTGCTCATCCAGCTCCGCCATGACCTGCATTTCGGTCTCGCGCTGCGCCGGTTCAACCAGCCATGTGGCGGTCAAGGGCGCAAGCAGCTCGCGCACATCCTGCGCCACACAGAGTTTTTCAATGGCCGCCGACTCCAGGGTTATGCGCACTTCGTAGAGCTGGTCTATGCGCGAAAAATCAATCGGCTTGACCGACCAACCACGGCGAAAACCGACTTCCAGATAGCCCTCGCGTTCCAACCGGTAGAGTGCATCGCGCACTGGCGTGCGAGATACCTGGTAGCGTTCGGCTATCTGGTTCTCGCTGAAGCGATCATGCGGCAGCAGGTAAAAATCGAAGATATCCTGCTTGAGGCGATGATAAACCTGCTCTGCCAATGAAGCGGGCTGTGGTTGCGCCATCTACACTTATCTCTGGACTGTCGACAAATCGATACTGACATGCGCCGCAACCACTTGCCAGCGCCCTTCCAGCTTCGCCCAGGTCTGCATCTGGCGGCCACCCAGGGTGGTTTCACCATCGCGGAACTGGGTGCTCACCGTGGCGTAGTCGGTACCAAAGGTGGTCACCACGGTGTTATACAACTCACGGCCCGGCCCGACGGGCACACAGGTACGCCGATAGGCGGCAATAGTCTGCGCACCGTAGAGGTTTTCGGCTACGCCGTAGCGCACGGTATGCTCACTGTCCCAGAAGTAGTCATCCAGGGTTTCCATCTCGTTTACCAACAGGGCGCGTTCGTAGTCGACAAAGGCGTCTGTCACCTCTTGAACCACCTGCGGCAGGTTAATCTCGGTCATGGGTAGCTCCTAATGCGCGCTGCAATTCATGCAGCTGGGCAACACGGCCGACGATCCCGCCCTGGGCGGTAATCATTGCCAGCGTTGCCTGTTTGAATTCAGGGAAATAGCTTTCGGTCGCCTCGTCGATCAGCAGGCAGCGGTAACCACGATCGTTGGCTTCACGCATGCTGGTCTGCACGCACACCTCGGTGGTGACACCGGCAAAGATCAGGTACTCAATGCCCTGTTCCGCCAGTCGCTCCTGCAAACCGGTGGCGTAGAACATGCCCTTGCCCGGTTTATCGATTATCCATTCACCCGGCAAGGGCGCGACCTCGGGCAGGATGTCGTTACCTGGCTCGCCGCGCACCAGAATGCGGCCCATCGGGCCTTCATCACCAATACGCATGCCAGCGGGTGCGCCTTCGCGTTTGGCTGGCGGGCAATCGGATAAATCCGGTTGGTGCGATTCGCGCGTGTGTATCACCAGCAGCCCCGCCGCGCGGGCCGTTGCCAGCAGCTGCTGTACCGCAGGGATGATGGCTCTGAGCAGGGTGACGTCGTTACCCAGTGCGGCGCCAAAGCCGCCTGGCTCGACGAAGTCACGCTGCATGTCGATCACCACCAGCGCCGTGCGCTCAGGGTCAAACGCAAAGGCGTCCGGTTGTGCGTCTATGGCAATCATGAAGCTACCTGCTGATCGTTCTGTTCGGTGCCTGCCATATAGCGGCCAAGTACCTGGCGCTCGGCTTCTGCCGGTACCGTCTGGTGATTGATCTCACCATCGTGGATAACCAGGATGCGGTCCGACAGCTCCAGTAGTTCATCCAGATCTTCACTGAGCAGGAGCACTGCTGCGCCGCGATTGCGCGCTTCCAGCAGGCGGCGATGGATGAGTTCTACCGAGGCGAAGTCGAGCCCGAATACCGGGTTGGAGACGATCAATACCGCCACATCCTCGGTCAGTTCACGCGCCAGCACGGCGCGCTGTACGTTGCCCCCCGATAGCGTGCCGATGGGGCGATCCGGATCATTGGGGCGCACATTGAAGCGCTCAATCAGATCACGCGCGCGCAGGCGAATGGCCCGGCGATTGATCAGCCAACCGCTGCGGCACAGCGGCGCTTGGTCGTAATCACGCAGGGCCAGGTTTTCCGCCACACTCATGCCAGCGATACAGGCATTGCGCAGGGGTTCTTCCGGCAAGCTATACACGCGCTCGCGCTGCATTTCGGTACGGGTAGCCTGATAGGGCCTACCGTTGACGCGAATCTCGCCAGCACTGCGCCGACGCTGTCCCAGCAGTGCCTCGGTCAGCTCGCGCTGACCGTTGCCGGAGATACCGGCAATGCCGACGATCTCACCGGGCAATACACTGAGTGAAACGCCCTTGACCGCCAGCGTGCCACGATCATTGGCGACCTGCAGATTGCTCACTTCCAGCCCCGGTACACGTTCGGCATCGTTGCGGGTGCGCTCCAGCACAGCGGCCTGCGTGCGGCTTTCGCCCATCATCCAGGTCGACAGCTCGGTTTCATCCGTATCAGCAACGGCCTTGCTGCCCACCAGTTGACCACGGCGCAGCACGGTAACGTCGTCCGCAAAGCGGGTAACCTCGGAGAACTTGTGCGTAATCATCAGCACCGACAGATCACCCGCGCGGGTCAGGTCACGCATCAGGCCCAGCACTTCTTCTGCTTCCTGCGGCGTGAGCACCGAGGTCGGCTCATCAAGGATAATAAAGCGGCGATCCAGGTAGAGCTGCTTGAGTATTTCCAGCTTCTGTTTTTCGCCGGCCGCCAGCGAGCTGACCGCCCGCTCCACATCAATGTTGAACGGCATGCGCTGCATAAATTCCGCCAGCCGGGCACGCTCCTGCTTCCAGTCGATACGCCAGGGCAGCTCACCGCGTGACAACACCAGATTCTCGGCAACGCTAAGGCCGGGCGCCACGGTAAAGTGCTGATATACCATGCCGATGCCAAGCCCGTGCGCGTCCCGTGGCGAGACGATAGTCTGCTCGCGTCCGCCAATCAGGATGCTGCCCTCGTCCAGCGGGCCGTAACCGACGATGCCCTTTACCAGCGTGCTCTTACCGGCGCCGTTCTCGCCGAGCAAGGCGTGTACCGTACCGGCGCGCACTTTCATCGAGACATCACCCAGGGCACGAAAGCTGCCAAAGGATTTGCCGGCGCCGATGGTTTCCAGACTAAGCGCTCGCATGATCAGCTCCGCTTCAGACAGTCGATGAGCATGGCCGAATCACCAATAGCGCCAAACACGCCGCCCTGCATCTTGACCATGCTCAGTGCTGCCAAGTGATTGTCGTGATCAGTCGCGCCGCAACAGTCTTCGAGCAGAATGCACTCAAAGCCCCGGTCGTTGGCTTCGCGCATGGTGGTATGCACGCACACGTCGGTGGTGATGCCAGCGAGGATGATGTTCTCAATGCCGCGGGTACGCAGAATCAGCTCCAGATCCGTCGCGCAGAAAGAGCCTTTGCCGGGCTTGTCGATGATGATTTCGCCATCGAGCGGCGCCAGTTCGGGGATAATCTCCCAGCCGGGTTCGCCCCTGACCAGGATGCGCCCGCAGGGGCCGGGATCGCCAATACCGGCGCCAATGCGCTGCGAGCGCCAGCGCTTGTTGGCTGGCAGATCGGAGAGATCCGGGCGATGACCTTCGCGGGTATGAATAATCCAGAAACCCTGCGCGCGCAGCACCTCAAGTACTTGTTTGATCGGCTCAATCGGTGCGCGGGTCAGGGACAGGTCGTAGCCCATGGAGTCAACATAACCGCCTTCGCCGCAGAAGTCGGTTTGCATGTCGATCACGATGAGCGCGGTGTTTTGCGGCGTCAGATCACCGTTGTACGGCCAAGGGTACGGGGCGGATTCGAGATAGCGTTGCGTCATCTTTACTTCTCCTGCGCCTGATATTCACGCTCCGGCGGTTCATAGCCACAGGAGCTGCCATCGGTGTGGACCACCTCCGCCTCCCAGGGCAGACGATATTGCCCAGCCATCAGGTCCTGCATGTAGGTGTAGGGTGCGTCCTGCGCACCGCCCTTGACCGCCACGTAGCCGCGATGGCCAAACTGATAGATGTTGTTTTCCACCCCCCAGTGAATCCGCGCCTCACGCACCAGGTCAGGCCGCAGCTCACAGCTGACGATTTCATCCGCGCGGCCGCCGCCTTCATTCATCACGGTGCCATCAAAATCAACAAACATCGCCTCGCCCATGGAGTCGAAGGTGCCGTCTGAACCACACATGCAGACACTCGCGGTCTGCATCAGATTGCAGAATGAGTTGGCCTGATTGGTTATCTTCCAGGAATGCCGAATGGGCGCGGTGTAACCGGCCGTGCGGATCATGATCTCGGCGCCCTTGTACGCACATTCACGCGCCATTTCCGGGAACATGCCGTCATGACAAATGATCAATGCCAGCTTGCTGCCCTTGGGTCCGTCACAGACCGGAATCCCCATATTGCCGGGCTCCCATGGCTCGACCGGCACCCAGGGGTGCAGCTTGCGGTAATAGAGCTGAATCTCGCCCTGATCGGTAACGATAATTCCGCTGTTGTAGGGGTTGCCGTCGGGGTTGGCTTCCATGATCGAGAAGCAGCCCCAGATGGCGTTGTCGATACAGGCCTGGCGCAATGCCGCGACCTCGGGACCATCGAGGGTGCACATGATGTCATCGGAGGTATCCATCGACAGCCCGTGCAGTGAATACTCCGGGAAGACGATCAGATCCATGCCGGCCACACTGCGCCGTGCCTTGCCGACCATAGCGACAACTTTCTGCGTCTGCTCCCAGAGCTCGGCACGGGTATGCGGATCAGGTAACGACAGTTGCGCAAGTCCAACTACCACGCCATTAGGCGATTTATTCAGACCACCAAGACCACTGGACATGACATTACTCCTATCGAGTCAGGCTGAGTTCGCCAGGGGCGCCACTCAGTGTTTGATTGGGACGGCAAGTGATGAACATCACCGCCAGGGTCAACGCATAAGGCGCTGCCGAAAACAGGTAATAGCCGCTACTGATACCGACCGATTGCAGCGCTGGCCCGATGGCGCCAGCAGCACCAAACAAGAGCGCAGCCCACAAGCAGCGCAGCGGTTGCCAACGGGCGAAGATCACCAGCGCTACGGCCATGATCCCCTGCCCGCTCGACAGGCCTTCGTTCCAGCTACCGGGGTAATAGAGCGAGAGATAAGCACCGCCGATACCGGCGAGAAACCCGCCCGCTGCGGTGGCCGCAATCCGCACCAGTACTGGGCGATAACCCAGCGCGCGGGCCGACTCGGCATGGTCACCTACCAGCCGCAGCATCAGCCCCCAGCGGGTACTGCGTAGCCCCCAGCTGAGAACAAAGGCCAGCGCCACACCGATGAAGAACAGCACGTTGATGCTGAGCGCCGAACGGACCCGCTCATCGTCACTCCAGCCACCCAGATGAATGGCCACCAACGACGGCGCCTGCGGCTGAATGAAGCTCTTACCAAGGAAAAACGCCAGGCCGGTGCCCAGCACCATCAGCGCAATACCCACGGCAATATCGTTAACCCTTGGCAAAGAACAAATCGCGCCGTGCAGCAGGCCCAGCATCAGACCAGCACCACCGGCGGCGAGTACGCCAATCCAGGCAGAGCCAGTCAGGTAGGCCACGGCGTAACCCGCCATAGCGCCACTGACCAAAATGCCCTCGAGGCCGAGGTTGATGCGCCCGCTCTTCTCCGTCAGGCATTCACCCAGGCTGACAAAGATGAAGGGGGTGCCGACGCGAATGGCGCCAGCCAGCAAGGCGAGAAAAAACGTCGCCAGATCCAGATCAGCCATGTTGCAACGCCCCCTGCGCCTGTATCACTCGTTCGTTCAAACGCAGGCGCCAGGCGACAATGCGCGGCGTCAACGCTTCCCAGGCCAGCAAGCTGGTAAACAAAATACCTTCAAGGATCAGCGTGGTGGCATCCGGCAGCCCCAGGCGCCGCTGCAGCAAACTACCGCTGGCTTCGATGCCGCCCAACAGAATGGCGCAGGCGATGATCGCCAACGGATTCTGCCGCGCAGCAAACGCCACCAGGATGCCGCTGGCACCGTAACCGGCGATGATCGCGGCGTTGGCGCTACCCTGCACCGCGGCCACTTCAAACATACCGGCCAGGCCAGCGCAGGCGCCGCCCAACACGCAGGTAAGAATCACCAGACGATCAACCGGTAGGCCCATCATTCGTGCGGTGCGTACATTGCCGCCAACCACCTGCAGCGAGAAGCCGGTTACGCTGTTGCGTACCAGTATCTGCGCCAGAACGCAGGCGATGATGCCGACCACCAGACCCCAGTGCACCTGAAACTGATCACTGATCGGACCAATCAACAAATCGTCTCCAAGTGGTACGGTCGAGGGCTTGTTCAAGCTCGCCGGGTCACGTAACGGCCCCTCGACCAGCTGGTTGAACAACGCAATCGCAATGTAGGACAGCAGCAGGCTGCCGATGGTCTCGTTGAGCCCGCGCTTCTGCCGCATCCAGCCGTTAAGGCCGATCCAGAAGCCACCCACCAGCATGGCGCTGAACGCCATGCACAGCAGCATCAGCAGCGTTGGCATACTGGGTAGCCAAAGCGGTGCCACGGCAGCTGCCAGACCGCCGAGTACCAAGGCGCCCTCCCCGCCGATGATGATCAGCCCCGCCCGCGCGGGCAACGCCACGCAAAGAGCCGTCAGCATCAGCGGAGCGGCTCGCTGCAAGGTGCTTTCCAAGGCAAAAGCCGAACCGAAAGCGCCCTGCACGACCAACTGACACGCCTCCCACGCCGGTTTACCCTGCACTGTAAGAAACAGCATAAAGAGCACAAAGGTGGTCAAGGCTGCGAGCAGCGATGGTAGGCCGGGCAAGAGTGCTACTCCCACCCGGTAAAACTGGTTACGAAAATTCATTACTGCCTCAGATCTGACCGCGAACGCCTTCAACCAGATAGTCCATGCTTTCCAGCACGACATCGGTCTGATCAAGTGCCACACCAGCGGCAACCACCTCATTGCCCTGGTTGTCCTTCAGCGGCCCGGTGAAGATGGCAAACTCGCCCGCCATCATCTGCGCCTTGATCGCATCAGCTTTGGTTTTGGCCTCGGCAGTCACCAGCGGACCGTAGGGCGAGGTCTTGACGAAGCCTTCCTTCAAACCACCACGCAGGAAGTTGATCATCGGCTGGTCATTCTCGGATGCGCTCACATGGGCGCGATAAGGCGTTTCCCAGTTCCACTCGGCGCCAGTCAGATAGCCATTGGGTGCCAGGGCCGACTGGTCTGCGTGATAACCACAGGTCATGGCGCCGCGCTTCTCTGCGGTTTCAACAATGACCTTGGGGCCGTCAACATGGCAGGTAAGCACATCACAGCTTTGATCGATCAGGCTGTTGGCAGCCTCGGCTTCCTTGATCGGGAGCGACCAGTTGCCGGTGAAGATAACCGTGGTGGTGATTTCCGGATCAACCGAGCGCGCGCCCATGGTGAAGGCGTTGATGTTGCGCAGTACCTGCGGTACCGGCTTGGCAGCAATGAACCCCAGCTTCTTGCTCTTGCTGGCATAACCCGCAATGACGCCGTTAAGGTACTGCCCCTCGTCAATGTAGCCAAAAAAGCTACCGGCATTCATGGGGTGTACACCTTCTTGCCACAGGCCACCGCAATGGGCGAAATGCACCTCAGGGAAGCGCTCGGCCATCTTGATGACGTGGGGATCAAAGTAGCCAAAAGAGGTTGGGAAGATCAGTGTGGCGCCATCCTGACGGATCATCGCCTCCATGGATTTCTGTACCGCGACGGTTTCCGGCACGTTTTCTTCTTCGACCACTACCACGTTAGGCAGCGTCTTGATGATGGCTGCAGCCTCGGCATGCGCCTGGTTGTAACCAAAGTCGTCCCGTGCGCCCACATAGATGAAACCAACAATCAAAGGCTTGTCCGCAGCACGGGCAAAACTGAATGGCAAAGCGGCGGTGGCGCCGATCAAACCAGCGAGTTTGAGAAGAGTACGGCGATCGATATTCGACATGGAGCGCTCCTGGGTAGGCTAAGCAGTGCGTAAATTGATTGATCCGCTGGACACCTAGGCGCCCAGCGCTCGCTGCATACCAACTTGTATACAAGATGGGTTTTGCTAAGCATTGATCATGCCAGCCCTCTAGAACGCGTTTATGCGCGATGCAGCCATCCCCAACCGGGAAAACGCACCCGTGCAGTGCGTGTCGAAAATAGGTGCACCACAGACTGGCACGCTGGGGATCAAAGAATTGTCTGCACGTTGCCTTGGCAGGGTGACTATTCGGTAACGGACATAGGACGGTGAGACGCCAGAACAGGCTGCACACTCCTCAAAAGCGAAGTAGTACTGTAGAGAAATTGAAGCAGCATCAACCAGGCATCTCCAACGCTCATTACTAAGCAGACCTGAATTGACGGGGACGGCTTAAAGTAGCTGACGGCTGCCTAGCTAGTAGCCCAGGCTTGCCTTAGTCTCGCAAGGTCAAGAACAAGCGCAGATCCAATTCCAGCTGGTGGTAGTCAGGCTCCATATGCTGGCATAGCTGGTAGAAGGCTTTGTTATGGTCTTTCTCGCGCAGGTGAGCCAGCTCATGCACCACCACCATGCGCAGTAGCGGCTCCGGTAGCGTCTTGAGGATGGCCGAGACCTTGATCTCGTTTTTGCGCTTGAGCTTGCTGCCCTGCACACGGCTAACAAACTGGTGCTGACCCAGGGCGTTGTCGATCACGTGCATACGGGTATCGAAGAACACCTTGCTTACCGGACCGCTGCTGCGCATGAATTGCTGCTTAAGCGCCTGGGTATAGTCGTAAAGAGCCGCATCGGTCTGGATCGGATGCTGCTCTTGCGGCGGATAGCGCTGCTCCAGCCAGGCACCGAGCCGCTGCGCCGCAAGCAACTGGGAGACCTGCTGCTGCAAGCTCTGACTATATCCGTTGAGGTATTTGAGGGCAGACAAGGTAGCTCGCGTTCGCGTTGTTGACGCGGTAGATAATACAGCACTTCAGCAAATCCGGTTTCACCAAAGAGCCGCTCTTCTATACACTTCACGCATCGTTCGGCTCTCTGTCATTGGTGTGACTTCATAATGTGATAGAGGCATAGCCGACACCGTATCCAGGCTAAACAAGCACATGAAAAAAGTGGTAGTTACCGGCGGTGCCGGATTCATTGGCAGTCATCTTTGTGAAAAACTGGCCGGTTTGCCAGGCTATGCTGTCTGGTCGCTGGACAACTACTCCAGCGGCAGCACAGACAACCATGTTGAGGGTGTCACTTATCTCAACGGTGACACGCGCGACATAGATCAGCGCATAGACTTTACTCCCGATCTGGTTTTCCACTTGGGGGAGTACTCGCGAACCGAGCAGAGTTTTGCCGATGTAGAAAAGGTCCTGCAGTTCAATCAAAGCGGCACGCAAGCGGTGATCGAATTCTGCCGCCAACGGGGCTGCAAACTGGTTTACGCTGGCAGCAGCACCAAGTTCGCCGATGCCGGCAGTGGCCCGGAACAGAGCCCTTATGCCTGGACCAAAGCAGCCAATACCCAACTCATCCAGCTGTATGGCAAGTGGTACGGGCTGTCTTATGCTATCGCCTATTTCTACAACGCCTACGGCCCGCGGGAAATCAGCAGCGGCCCGTATGCGACGCTGATCGGCCTTTTCACCCGGCACATGCGCGACGGCTCAGAGCTGCAAGTGGTGCATCCTGGCGCCCAGGTAAGGAATTTTACGCATGTGCGCGATATTGTCGAAGGTGTCTATCTGGTTGGTGAACACGGACAAGGTGACGGCTATGCGGTCGGCAGCGAGGAAGGCTATAGCGTGCTTGATATAGCCAGGATGTTTGGCGGCCCAATCAAGATGCTGCCGCCCAGACCTGGCAATCGGATGCACGCCAGCCTGAACAGCGAGAAGACTCAAGCTCTGGGTTGGGCACCGCAATACTCAGTCAGCCAATACATCAAACAACTGCGGGCGCACGACTGGCGACAGCAGGCGGATGCTGAGACGCCTCTCGACCTTACCCCACAGTAAGCTGAGCGCCCTACTCCCTACCTGTGAAGTCAGCGACCCCTCTATCGGGTGCCGCAAAGGCTAACCGTGTGCGACCCAAAACACAGTTAGACTGCTACTGTCGAATCCACGTCTGCGTGCGGCCCAATACGGGCAAACCGATGTAGCCGCGCACCTCCAGCTTGGCGCCGTCGTCGATCAGTCGTGCATTACTGCTGTAGACCTTGCCGTTTTCCGGGTCGAGAATCTTGCCGTTGGTGTACTCATCGCCCTGCTTTTCTAGGCCGGTAAGAATGGTCAGCCCCACTATCGGCGCGCCCTTGTCATCGCCCTCGCATTTCTCGCACGTCGTGTGCGCCTCTCTACCTGGCTGCGGGAAGACCTCTTCAATAGTGCCACGCAGAGAGCCTTGCTGCTCGACAATGCGAATCAGCGCGCGAGCATTGCCGCTATTGTCATCAATACTCTTCCACAAGCCGACAGCCGAATCACTACCTGCCCAGGCTAGCGGCGCTGCCATCACAGTCATTAGCGCAAAAGCGATTCGTCGGATTTGGGTACTCGCTCGCATCAAAGGGATCTCCTGCTGATCTAAAAGAAGTAAGAAGGCTAATATAATCAGTCGGTTATGCCTACGAAAAAATGATTGCACCAACTGACCAAAGCACAGGACAAGTACCACTGCATCAGACCTGACACTTGCTGGAATGGAGTTGCTCGAAGCTATGCTATTGAGAACGTGACCGCTTTATGTGCCGTTGCATTCAGACAAAAAAAGACCATCACGATGGATGGTCTTGAACATGCTTCAGACGGCCGCAGAGATCGGCTTGTCTGGGTACCAGGCGTCCTGCAGTGGGCTGACTTCAACGACAGCCAGTTCGCTGCGACTCTTGAGCCAGGCTTCTGCAGCGGCGCGCTGCTCTTCGCTGACAGAGCCACGCTCTGCCAAGCAGACCAGACCAAAGTCTTCGCCACCTACGAAGTCCAGGCCGTTGGCTTCCATGGCCTGGATCAAAAACTGGTCGAGGAAGCTATCAACTTCTTCAGTGGTCAATCCGTCCTTGAACTCAAGGTTCAGCTCAAAACCCAGCTCCTGAAACTCATCAACACAGAGTTTTTTGCGCAAACGACGTGAACGGTTGGTAGCCATGAAAATTCCTCTTGGGTGATATTGAAGCGAATTGTAACAGTCCCGGGACCGCGCCGCTTGCTGCCAATACAGGAAAACTTTTTCAGGGGAGTGCGAACGACAAAAACATCCCTTGGCTTTAGTATCTGACGCTACTGTGAATGTACAAGACAGGCTAGGTGGCCTGCCAACCATTAGTCAGCTACCAGTGGTGAACAACCTATTGGCTTTACACAACAGAAGCAGTAAGAGAAGCTGGCGAAATTCTTTCGCGATCGAGTAGGGAGCGGGATTACTCCCGCCGCCCTCTCACACCACCGTACGTGCGGTTCCGCATACGGCGGTTCATGACTGACACTGAAGGCGCCGCT
>Ga0207900_100179_pt1 | contig 19904 bp, 19 predicted proteins | sample LinPmetageLP39_FD_184052 | JGI IMG/M metagenome (GOLD analysis project Ga0207900, IMG submission 184052) | Marine viral communities from the Pacific Ocean - LP-39 (SPAdes) | ecosystem: Environmental > Aquatic > Marine > Oceanic | place: Pacific Ocean | collected 2010-06-14
AATTGAGGTCGCGACTCATGATGATCTCCAATGCTAAAGAGACCACCAGTGTGATCAGTCAACAATAAGGTGAGTAGATGGGGTTTATGGCGCGCTTACTAAACAAGCGACGACGACACCGAAGATACGTGTCGAGACCCAAGCGGCAACCGCCAGCATCAGAGATAGCAAGTTAGCTCGTCAGTACGATATCAACGATTCAACGATTCGCCGTTAGGGAGGCACCGCGATGATATTCAGGATCGGCCCATACAAGACACAACTTGCTGGCTACACTGACGAACGAGCAGGAGGAGCTGATCACGGCTCGTGAACTCCTGCGACTCGGCCTCGATGATCTGCTGATCGTGGCCTGCGAGTTCCTAAACCCTCGGTTGTCGCGTTCGAGAGTGCACCGCATGCTCAAGCGGATTCCCTTGTCCGCCGAGCTGCTATGAGTCGAGATCTGCCACGATGCATGCCAGCCTTTACTAGCAGTCTCCTGTCAACCGGTTGCAACTCTCCGTGAACAAGCTCAAGGATTTATACACCTAGCCTAATACGTATTTGCTCGAGAGCATCAGTGAAACACTCGAAACCTCCAGCTTCTCGTATCAACTCCAGAGCCTGCTGGTTGATGCCGCCTTCAGTCTGCGCATTCGCCACGAGCTTGCCGAACTCAGCGTCTTGGTAATCATCGCACAGCATGGTAAGTGACTTAATCATCGATGCTGTGAAGTTACCCGCCACTTTACGACTCATCCCTTGCTCGGACGCCCAGCAGGTAATTTCTTCGATAAGATTAAAGTAAGGCGCCATCATAGCTGTTATCACCCACAATAGCTCCAGCTCCCGCTCATCCCTAGTCACTACCGGTGTTCCAATTTTTCTGAGAAGTGCCTCGGCATCACCTCCCCCCGGAAACAGAATGGAAGGCCCAACTGCATGGGCAGCATAAGGTAGCGTTGCCGCTCGGACCACTCTCCCTGCGGGCACAACCAAGTGCTGCACCCGTCGTAGCGGCAGCATAGCCATGAAAGAAATCACAGTGTGACGCGTGCTGAATCGGAGCGGAGCTAAAATGGCCTCAGCAGCCTGGGGTCGAACTGCAAGACAAACGATTTCACTACCGTCAACCACCGCCTGATTATCCAGCGCTATATCAACTATAGGTTCGAACTGCTCGGATAGCCGTCGTGCCCGCTCGATGTTTCGCGGCGAGATCAGAACGCTATCTGGTCTCGCAGAGTCCAAGCGAAAAAGGCCATGTACGATAGCCTCCGTCAGATGGCCCGTACCAATAAATCCAATTTTCACAAATATCTCCTAGCGCCAGCAAAGCTACCTGAACTTACTCAGAACATACCTGCTCAGGCGGAGGCTTCAATCGTTCCGGCTCTTTCATCAACTACGCAAGATCTTTATCAACCTTACGAACTAAAATTGCTAATTTAATTTCGACTCAATATCTGGCAGGATCTCGAACAGATCCCCTACTAAGCCGTAGTCGGCCACCTGGAAGATCGGCGCTTCGTCGTCCTTGTTGATAGCGACGATGACTTTGGAGTCTTTCATGCCCGCCAGGTGCTGAATAGCGCCGCTGATACCCACGGCAATGTACAGATCCGGCGCGACAATCTTGCCGGTCTGGCCGACCTGCATGTCGTTGGGCACAAAACCCGCGTCCACCGCCGCGCGGGAGGCACCAATCGCCGCGCCCAGTTTGTCAGCAATGCCATCGAGCAGCTTGAAGTTCTCGCCGTTGCCCATGCCACGGCCGCCGGAGATCACGACTTTGGCGCCGCCCAGTTCCGGACGGTCACTTTGGGCCAGCTCTTCTTTCACAAAGCTGGACTGGCTGTTATCGACCACCACGTCAACCGTCTCGATGGAGGCGCTGCCACCGTCGCTGACGGCATCGAAGCCGGTGGTACGCACGGTGATGACTTTCAGCGCGTCGTCGCTTTTCACCGTAGCAATGGCGTTGCCAGCGTAGATCGGGCGCTTGAAAGTGTAGGCGCTGTCCACGGCAAGAATATCGGACAGCTGGCTGACGTCCTTTAGCGCGGCGAGGCGCGGCAGGACGTTTTTGCCGGTGGTCGAAGCGCTGGCAAGGACGTGGGTGTAGCCGTCTGCCAGCTCAACCAGCAGTGCGCTCAATGGCTCGGCGAGCTGGTGGGCGTAAACGGCGTTATCGGCGACATGCACTTTGTTGACGCCGTCAAGCTTGGCGGCGGCTTCTGCGGCCGCCTGGACGCCTTCACCGGCGACCAGAATATCAATATCACCATCGATGGCTTGGGCCGCGGCCACGACGTGGGCGGTAGTGCTGGCCAGTTGGCCGTGATGCAGATCGGCAAGTACCAGAATGCTCATGGAATTAACTCCTTTCAAAGCGCTTGTAGAAAAGTGTCGGTCTTAAAGCACCTTGGCTTCGTTTTTCAGTTTGTCGATCAGCTCGTCTACCGAGGCGACTTTGACGCCGCCCTTGCGCTCGGCGGGCGACTCTACTTTGAGCAGACTGACCTTGGAGGCGACCTCGACGCCGAAGTCGGCGGGGGTTTTCACATCCAGTGGCTTTTTCTTGGCCTTCATGATGTCGGGCAGCTTGGCATAGCGCGGCTCGTTGAGGCGCAGGTCGGTAGTGACAATCGCGGGCAGCGTCAGCGCGATGGTTTGCAGACCGCCGTCGATTTCCCGTGTGACGTTGACTTTGTCACCATCGACCGCAACTTCCGAGGCAAAGGTGCCCTGGGGCAGGTGGGTCAACGCGGCGAGCATCTGGCCAGTCTGGTTGTTGTCGGTGTCGATGGCCTGCTTGCCGAGGATGACCATACCCGGCTGCTCTTCATCGACCACCTTGGCCAGCAACTTGGCGACAGCGAGGGATTCGACGCGCTCATCGGTTTCAATATGGATGGCGCGATCGGCGCCCAGCGCCAGCGCGGTGCGTAGCTGCTCCTGGGCGGCTTTGGGGCCCACCGTAACCGCCACGATCTCCGTCGCCACACCCTTTTCTTTCAGGCGAACCGCTTCTTCCACGGCAATTTCGCAGAAGGGGTTCATGGCCATTTTGACATTGGTCAGATCGACGTCGGAGTGGTCAGCTTTGACACGGATTTTGACGTTGTAGTCGATAACGCGTTTCACCGCGACAAGTATTTTCATCAATGAGTACTCTTCAGTTAAGGGTTTATGCTTCTATGATTTTTTAGAAGTCCTTTCCGTTACGCTGTATAGGTTATTGGTCGGGTAGACTGGCCGATTGCACAACCCGGCCCCTCAAAAAACTGAGCATGAGCGATTGACTCACTTGGACCCTTGGGTGTCATCGCTGGGCTGACGAGCATACCCTTGCCTGTTTGGAAGCGCGAGGCGGCTTGCCATCAGCTATGACCGGCGTATCGATGTTAACTATGCCTTATACTGCTGAGCTGTTCTGAATGAACATTTTACAGAGACGGATCGGATGGCATTCTAAATAAGATTGGTAGCCCTTTAAATCAGCACATAAGGGCCATGCCTAATCTTCACGTTCACCACTTAACAAACGCTTTAGCTTCATAGGGTTATTATGCTTGAGGGCTTCGGGAAGTAGCCTTTCAGGCAACGCCTGGTAACATACCGGGCGCAGGAAGCGGAAAATCGCTGCACTGCCCACAGAGGTGGTGCGACTGTCAGACGTCGCCGGGTACGGCCCCCCATGGACCATGGCGTGACACACCTCGACCCCGGTCGGCCAGCCGTTGACCAGGATACGTCCGGCCTTGCGCTCCAGTGTGCGCAAAAGTTGACGTGCCGTGTCGAGGTCAGCATCGTCCATCTGCAGCGTGGCGGTGAGCTGGCCTTCCAGGTGCTCAGCAACCTGTGCCACTTCCGCCATGTCATTGCATTCGATGACCAGCGAGGAAGAGCCGAATACCTCTTCCTGTAGTGCTTCATCTTTCAAGAAGTCAGCCGCCGCGGTCAGGAAAAGCGCCGACTGGCACTGGTTGGGCGTTTCACCGATTTGGCCCCGGGCCACTTCGCGCACCTTGTCGTGGCTGGAGAGCCGACCCACCCCCTGCTGGTAAGCATCAAAAATTCCCGGGGTGAGCATGGTCTGCGAGGCGCTCTGCTTCAGCGCTTTGCCAGCCTTGGCGACAAAGGCATGCAGCGCCTCGCCCTTCTCGGCAATTACCAAGCCGGGGTTGGTACAGAACTGCCCTGCACCCATGTTCAGTGAGGCCACGAAACCCTCGGCCATCGCCTCGCCGCGTTCCTTGAGTGCTTCCGGTAGCAGGAATACCGGATTGATGGAGCTCATCTCAGCGTAGAATGGGATCGGTTCGGCACGATTTTGGGCGATCTTCATTAGTGCGGTACCGCCGCTACGTGAACCGGTGAAGCCCGCCGCCTTGATCCTATGATCGGCGACCAGTGCTGCACCTACTTCACGCCCGGAACCGAACAACAGCGAGAACACGCCTTCGGGCAGGCCGCACTTGGCTACCGCCTTCTGCACTGCCCGCCCTACCAACTCGCCGACCCCGGGATGGGCAGAGTGCGCCTTGACGATGACTGGACAGCCGGCTGCCAGCGCCGAGGCGGTGTCGCCACCCGCGGCGGAGAACGCCAGCGGGAAGTTGCTGGCGCCGAATACCGCTACCGGGCCTAGCGCAATGTGGCGCTGGCGTAGGTCAGCACGCGGCAACGGCTGGCGATCTGGCATAGCCGGGTCGATGCGTACATCGAGCCACTCGCCGGCACGCACCACATTGGCGAACATACGCAACTGGCCGCAGGTACGTCCGCGCTCGCCTTCGATACGGGCCTGGGGCAGGCCGGTCTCGGCCACGGCGCGCTGGATCAGGTAATCGCCAATGGCTTCGATTTCGCTGGCGATGGTCTCGAGAAACGCCGCGCGCTCTTCCAGCGAGGTTTCTCGGTAGGCATCGAAGGCCTCCCAGGCGAGCTGCGCAGCCTTCTCCACCTCGGCGGCGCTGCCACCGGCGTAAGCCGGTTCGAGCTGTTCGCCTGTGGCTGGATTGATGGCGTAAATGGGGGCGCTTTGGCCAGCTACGGCCTGCTGGCCGATGAGGAGTTTACCCTTCAGTGTCATGGTATTTCCTTTCGCGGTAAGGTTGTTGAATTATCCCTAGCAGCGCCTGGATATGGTGATTTTAGGTCAAACTGCGGCTTTTCAGGTGTGCATGCAACGCACGCAGGCCGTAGGTCCAAGGGGGAAGGCTGTCACTTCGATCAACGATATTGACCAGAGCACCCAAGCTGGATGTCGCAATGACAACACGGTCGCCCAAGTGATGAGTAAAACCCTCTCCATAGCCATCACGATCCTTGATCGGTGAGAACATGGTGCCGAGAAATAACATGAAACCGTCGGGATATTGATGGTGAGCGCCCTGAGTCTGATCCACCAAATCCAGCGGATCACGACTGATTTCCCGCATATCGCTGGCGTCCTCAAGTACAAAGCCGTCATCAGCGCCATCAATACGTAGCGAGACCTGGGCCTGACGTACCGTATCTAGGGTAAAGCGATCATCGAACAGGCGGATGAAAGGTCCAATCGCACAGGAAGCATTGTTATCCTTAGCTTTCCCCAGCAGCAAGGCACTGCGACCCTCGATATCGCGCAGGTTGACATCATTCCCGAGGCTAGCGCCGCGTGGTTTTCCCTGAGCATCCACTGCCAGTACAATTTCGGGTTCGGGATTATTCCACTGCGAGGCAGGATGCAGTCCGACCCGATCGCCGAACCCCACGGAAGAAAGCGGCTGAGCCTTAGAAAACACTTCTGCATCCGGGCCGATGCCTACTTCCATATACTGTGACCAAGCGCCCTTGGCCTGGAGCTCAGCCTTGAGTGCCATGGCTTGGGGAGAGCCAGGCTGGATATGCGAAAGATCCCCACCGATCAGTGTCTGGATTTCCTGACGCAGTTGGCTTGCTCGCTGAGCACTACCGCCAGCCTGTTCTTCAATGACCCGCTCAAGCAGACTGACAGCGAAGGTCACTCCACAAGCCTTGATAGCCTGCACGTCGCAGGGTGCCAGCAGATAAGGCATTCTCTTGGGCTCGGCCAGAGAGTTCTCCACTAGGTTCTCGACGGCTCCCAAAGGCTCTCCCTCGACACTAGCTACAAAGGTAGCGGCATCTTCGTGATCGAGCAGATCGGCCATGGTGGCAACGCTTGAAGAGATATCCAGTACCTGCCCGTTACGAACGACCACAATGGCCGGGCCAGGGTTGGGACTCTCGCGCCATACCCGACCGACCAGCAGCGCCTTTGGCAGATCGACTGGCAAATATTGCGCGCTATCGTTCGAACTCACGCGTCACCTCCTCGGAGGCGTGACTGAACCGAACGGCCACCGTGAAGCGGACGCAGCCTGCCGGGGTGGAGTAACTTGCATAATGCCTCGACAAAATAAAAATCGCCAAATAAGGTGGCTCCACGTGCCCCCTGCCCATGTGGCATCGAGTAGCAACCATCGGTGAGAAGACCTCGGCGTTGCGGATCGCTGGCCAGATAGTCGGTGCATAGCCCCATCAGCATCCACTCAGCTTTCTCCCGATAGAAATTGGCGAGCATCTGATCGCTGAGTAAAGGCGCAAGTTCGAGCAGAGCAGAGGCAACAATGGCCGCCGCTGCTGTATCGCGGGGCTGCTCAGCGTCAGTTGGCGCATCAAAGTCCCACGGCGGAACCGGATCGTCACCCAGACGCTTAAGATAATAATCTGCCAGCTCCATCGCGTGCTTGCCGTATAAGCTATTGCCTGTCTCCAGCCAAGACTGGGTGAACCCATATATCGCCCAAGCTTGGCCACGCGTCCAATCTGATTCGTCTGAGTAGCCCTGAAAGGTGTAACCACGCAGACGCTCGCCGCTTTGGGTATCGTATTCAACTGCATGGTAAGTGGATCGATTCGGTCGGACGAAATTAGTCCAAGTGAAATCGGCATGCGCCTTCGCCACCAAGCGGAAGCTGGCGTCACCGCTATAATCGGCTGCCCAATAAAGAAGTGGTAGGTTGGCCATAGTGTCGATAGCAGAACTGCTAGCCCCGCGCGGATCGTCCAGCGGCCCCCAGGATGACACATAGGCACCACGGGCAGTGACAATGGTACGAGCACGTAAGCGTCGCGCGGCCTGCAGCGCCACTTCAGCGTAATTTCTATCGCCGAGAAGGCGCCAAGCAGGGATTGCGCTGCTATCAAAGATAAAACCTATATCGTGCGTATGCGGGTCATCCGCACGATGCTCGATCAGCCGCAGACGCTCACGTGCAAAGTCTAGGAATCGTTGTTTACCAGTGTGGATGTGGCTTGCCAGCAGCAGACCGACCCAGAAACCACAATGCCAATTGCCATGACTCCAGGCATCTCCATTGTATCCAGCCGAAACTGAGGCGGACTGGGTAACCCAGTTACCCTCATCATCTGTATAAATAGGAAAAGCCAGCCCCAGAGTGCGCTCATCCTCCTCAAGCTTGCGTGCCAACAGATCAAGAGCCTCGCTGGCCTGACGTGCCAAACCGGACTCTAATTGTGCAGAGGGAAACTGCTTATTAGCCATTATGTTATTCCTTGATTGAAGTTAAACGTGCAGTTCAGCATAGAAACCCTTCTGCCAAGGCTGGTAGGACGATACCGAGAAATGCTTGTACGATTCGCTGAATACTAGCGTACCAAAGCTCCTTGCGGCCTGAGCGCGATATAAGTGCCTAGCACTACACAGCCGAGCCCAGCAATACGCCAGATACCGAGCGGTTCATGTAAGAACATCACGGCGAAAAGTACTCCCGAAATAGGCAACCAGTTGAGGAATAGCGAGGCGCGGCTCAGGCCGATCGTAGCGATGCCGTAAGCCCAAGATAGGTTTCCCAAGGCAGTGGAGAAAAAAGCAGATATGCCCGCCAGCAGCCAGAACGAAGCCTCTAAGCCCCGCAGCTTCAACCATAATCCTGGCTCAGTAAGGGTTACATGGGCACTCAACAGCAGAGCGCCAAACAGATGAATATAGAAGCCCAATAATAACGGGGGAACACCCGAGACCCGACGAATGCACACCCCTGCGATAACGTATGTAAAGAGCGCGGCGACCAATGCCAAGTCGCCGCTAGCACCTAGGCGTAGCCCCCCGTCGCTGCCGTGTATCACCACTATCCCCGCTCCGGAGAGCCCCAAAGCAATGCCGACGAGACTACGCCTAGTCTGCTTCTCGCCAAACAGAAAATAGCCCAGCAACGTCGAAAGGATCGGATTAAGACCAAGGATTAGCGAACCGTTGGTCGCAGAGGAGGTCGCGAGCCCGAGCGCTAGAAAGATTTGATGCGCATAAACCATCAACGCCCCGCCAGCTAATAGCCAACAAATGTCATGGCGACTTACGCCATGAATACGTTGACCCTGCGATAGGCATACGCCCCAAACACAAACCAGCGCCAGCAGCATACGCACGGCCGATAGTGGCAACGCTTCGAGGTGCGTGGAGAGAAGCTTGATGACCGAGACATTAAAGCCCCAGGCCAACATAGCGTAGCCAAGTAACACATAAGCGGTTCGAGAATTTCGTTGATCAACGACACTATGCAGCATCGATTTAGGCATCGACAACGACCGCATCCAAAGCCTTGAGTGCCGAACGACCCTCAACGACGCTAACACCATCTTGGTTTAGTACCCTGCTTTCGCAGACCAGAATTTGCTTAGCGGCCTTCTTCTCCGCTATCCACACCTCCACACGCAGAGTGTCCCCGATGTGCACTGCCCCTCTGAAACTAAGAGTTTGCCCAACATAGACGAAACCAGGCCCGGTCAGTTGGGTATGCGCGTTCGATATCAGTGCAGCTGAAAACATACCATGTACCACACGCTGGCCGAATGGCGAGCGCGTGGCGAAGGACTCGTCCATGTGTAGAGGATTATCATCGCCGCACAGCCTAGCAAACAACTCCACATCATCTGCGCTGATCGAGCGGCTGAAGCTATAGCGATCACCTTCTTGCAGGTCATCAAAGGTGGCACGAGCCTCACTCATGGCGATTCCTCCACACCGAGCACCACCGACTGCGCGAATAGCTTATCCGCCTCCTCATTGCCGTAGCCCAATTCCCCTAAAATTTCCCGAGAGTGCTCCCCATGCAGCGGTGGCAGTCGGCGGAGAGGTGGGGTCTGGCCATCGTAGCGCAATGGGTGATTAAGTAAGCGTACTTTGCCGGCATTTGGATAATCGAACTCAACGATATTACGGTTCCATTGCACCTGTGGATCTTGTTCGACCTGACTATAATCGTTCACTGGAGCATGCCAGACGTCATGCTCAGCGAAGACTGAGAACCATTGCTCGGTCCCCTTACCAAGGATCAATTCTGCGACTCGCGCATTAATCTCGTCGCGCTTGTACGATTGATCGTGCTTGGAATATGCTTTTAACGTTGGCTCATCAAAGGCACGAGACAAATTCTCCATATCACTCAGGGAAATCGCGATCCAGCCATCGGCTGTACGGTAGATACCGTATGGAGCCGGATGGAAGCGCGACCCCATCGCTGGAGTGCTACGCGGCCACAAATCGCCTTTGTTCAAATAATAATTGAAGGGTTCGATCTGTAAGTCGAGGGCAGCGTTTAGCAAATTGCTATCGACCCGCTGGCCCAAGCCAGTCTGCTTACGCGCCAACAGTGCTGCGAGGGTACCGAAGGCTGCAAGGGTCGCCGCGTGCTGATCGACAATTGCCGAACCGACGGCAACCGGCGCCGATTCGCCGTCGCCGCTAAGCATCGCTAAGCCACTCATCGCTTGTAATAGCAGATCCTGACCGGGCCGCTGCACATAGGGACCACTACTGCCGTAGCCAGTACAGGAGCAATAGACTAAGCCCGGATTATGATCTTTCATCGCCTCGTAACCGAAACCGAGCTTATCAAGCACGCCAGGTCGATAGTTTTCAATCAGGACGTCGGCTTCGCCAATCAACTTTAATGCTATCTCTTTGCCCTGCTCACTGCGCAGATCAAGAGCGATGCTGCGCTGGTTACGGTTGGCCAGTAAAAAAAATACGCTAACCCCTTCAAGAAAAGCATCATGACCAGACCAATGACGCTCAAAGGCTCCCTTCGGTGGCTCTACTTTTATTACTTCTGCGCCAGCGTCGGCTAGTAATTGAACAGCCGACGGCCCTTGTAGGTAATGAGTGAAACTGACAACTTTGATTCCTTCTAGCATTTCAACTCTCCAATCCCAAGCCCATTGCTCGAGCAATAATTTGATGCTGGATCTCTGAAGTACCCTCAACGATCTCCAGCACTTTAGCGTCGCCGAAAGCGCGCGCTACGGCGAACTCACTACAAATCCCGTAACCACCGTGAATCTGTACTGCCTGGTGCGCTGCACGCATAGCACATTCACTGGCGTGCAGCTTGGCCATGGACGCCTCCAGAGCATAATTTTCCCCGGCATCCTTGCGCCGCGCGGCATCGTAGATAGCCAAACGCGCGGTATAGGTATCGCGGGCCATATCGGCGAGTTTGAACTGCAGGGCCTGAAAATTTCCCAGACGTGTGCCAAATGCACTCCGTTCAAGCAAATAGGCGTGCGCTCGATCCAGAGAACCTTGCAAGATGCCCAGTGCCAGTGCTGCGATCAGGATGCGTCCGCCGGTAACAGTGCCGAGCGTCTGGCGCAGACCAGCACCCTCAGCACCGAGCAGTTTGTCAGGCGTAATGCGACAATCATTAAAGAACAGCTCGTAGGTGCTGGAAGCACGCCAGCCGATCTTTTTAAGTTTGCGGCCATAACTCAGCCCTGGCGTACCATGTGGCACAATGAAATTTGATATCTTCTTGCGTCCATCTGAGCGAGTACCCGATACGGCCGCTACAACAATCGGCCCAGTAATCTCGGTGCCGGTATTACTAATAAAGGTTTTTGCCCCGTTTAGTACCCATCCGTCCTCGTCTCGTACCGCTCTGGTACGTATAGCGCTGGCGTCAGAACCAGCATTTGGTTCTGTAAGGCCAATCGCTCCGATTGCCTCGCCCTGTAGAACGGGTCGCAGCCAGGCAGCCTTCTGTGTTTCATTACCGAACTCGCTAAGCAGCGTAGCAGCGCTGGAATTGGCCATGAACGCATTGGCGATAGCACAGTCGATGCGTGCGAACTCTTCCAGTACGATAACGAAAGATAGCCAGTCGCCGCCGCTGCCACCGTCACACTCACTATAAGGCAGACCGCTGAAACCATAGTGTGCTGCCTCGCGCCATATGGCATAAGGGAAGCCTTCCTCTTCCCATAGTTCTGTGGCTATCGGCGCTATCCGCTCTTCGGCAAACCGTCGAGCGGTTTCGCGGATAAGCCTATGATCGTCAGTCATTCCGCTGGGTAGTGAAAGGAGAGGTGAAGCTAAAGATTCAGACATTGGTATTCCTTGGCTTTTTGAGGAAGGCTTGTAGGCCGTCTTGCGCCTCTTGCCGACTAAAATTCACGCTGTACAGTGCAGCTTCGAAACGTAACCCATCGGCTAAAGGCCAATCCTCGGCACCATTACAGAGCCTCTTAGCTAAGCTCAGACAGTTGGCATCATGTTTGATCAGCGAATTTAAGAAATTAAGCGTTTCGCTATATATTTGAGAAGGCTCATATAGCCGATTAACTAGCCCCATTTGTAAGGCTTCTTCAGCTGCATAACGACGCCCACTCATGATCATTTCCTTAGCCCGCGCTAAGCCGACCGCACGTACAGCTAGCTGCGTACCGCCCCAGCCTGGAAAGGTATTCAGAAGGATTTCTGGAAAGCCGAAACTGGCTTGGCGAGAAGCTACGATAAAATCACAGGCTAAGGCTATTTCCAGCCCGCCCCCTAGCGCATAGCCATTAACCATCGCCACTGTTGGTTTCGAGTAATCTCGTAGCTGCGATACCAGCCGCTGCCCAGATTCCATCAGGGCGAAGGCACCATATGGTTCAGAAATAGACAATTGGTCAATGTCATTGCCCGCGATGAAAGCGCGCTCGCCTTGACCAGTGATTACAACGGCTCTTACTGCCGGGTCGTCCTGCAACAACAGTAGTTGCGTTTCAAGCTCGTGGAGGAGTTCTGGGCTCAGAGCGTTATGCTTGTGCTCACGGCTACAGACAAGCACGGCCACTGGGCCTTCGTAGATTAGCTCGAGCCAACCGGCGTCACTTCGCGCTTTACTCATAGGTACGCTCACAATACTTTCAAATAGGTCTGCCCATCGGCAACGGTAACGCCACTCTGGCTTAGTGCAGTGGCCTGAAACACACAGATGCTTCGTTCAAGGTCTTTCTCGATAAGTTCCAGTTCTACAGTCACTGTGTCACCAATAAAAACTGGAGCACGAAAAGTGATGTCATAGCGATACGAGACAGCACCCGCCCCATCGGCGCGCGAAGCCAAATAGCCCATCACTGTTGCAATAAAGCCAATTGAAAGTGCTCCTTGAGCAATACGCGTGCCAAACCGGGTCTGCTTGGCGAACTCTTCGTTCAAGTGGACACCGTAGAAGTCCCCGACTATGCCTGCAAAAAGATATACATCGGACTCACCTACTGTCTTAGAGAAGCGCTCAATATCACCTATAGTATAGCGTTCCATGTTCGCTCTAACTTGCATAGCTACGCCCTCCTAAGTGCCTTTCAATTCTTTGAAAGGCACTCTAGTTATTTAAATTCGAGGTTAATGAATATAAAAACTAACCTTAGTGATCAGGCTGCTCAGTTTGCTCAAGCAACTCGTAGAGTCGCTCACCTTCAGGGACCTGATTGATAAGCTGCTCTCGAGCCTCAGCAGTTTCTTTCCGCAGAGTCTCAACGTCTGGCTCAACTACCGTTACACCTAGCTCTTCCATCTTGTTTAAAGAGTCATCATAAGACTGCTTATAATAATCAATACCATAAGCTAGTGCTTCATTGGCAGATTCCTGCAGCCATCCTTTCTCTTCCTCAGAAAGCGATTCCCAACGGGACTTTGATACAATCAGAAGAGCCGGTAAATAGTGTACTTTAGTAAGATTATAAAAATCGCTAACCTCATAGAATTTATCCATTACAAACTGGTCAGGCGAAGTATCACCGCCATCTACTACCCCTTGCTGCAAAGCGATATATAAATCACCGTAAGCCATGGGTGTAGGCATCGCATCAAGGGCTTCGTAGGCTTCAACATAACCAGGTGATTGCATTACGCGTAGTTTCATATCTTCTACGTCACTAGCACTATTTATCGCTTTTGACGAAAATAAGTTACGTTCCATCGCCGAGAGCCAGCCAAGCCCAACCATGTTTTTTTCTGGCAGCATATTAAGGAAGTGGTCGCCTAGCTGGCCACCCAGTGCAGCATTAGCATGATCAACACTATCGAACAAATAAGGGACATCGAAGAAGCTAAACTCTTCAATTGTCCCAGTCAGCGGTGCTTGGGCAGTGATCAACATATCCAGCGTGCCACTGCGAGCACCTTGAATCATCTTTACCTCACCTCCTAGTTGGGACTGAGGAAAAGTATTTATGATAATTTCACCATCAGATTTCTTTTTCGCTATCTCGGCCATCTTCTCTGCCATTATTTGGTAATGGCTTTCAGGTGCCAGCGTGTGGCCTAAGTTCATGCTTAACGCTGAGGCAGAATTAGCAACCGGCAATAGCAATGTTGCACACAACGTAGCCGTAATTGACCGAAAGTTAGTTGTAGTTTTCATGGTTTTCTCCTGATTGTTTTCTAGACCAAATTACCTTCTGTACTGCTATCTGTACTGCTATGCACTATTCTTACCTATTATCATCCTCCTTATTGTTTGTGTTGAGTGAGGCTGGCTCTCTTTCAGGGGAGGAACCAAGTAGAAAGCAGAGGAACATATGTAACGATAAGAACATCCACTATTAGCACCCCAAGGAAGATAGCCATCGGGCGCATCAGCTGCTCCATACTCACATTAGCGACTTGGCAGACGACAAATAAATTTACTCCGACCGGAGGGGTGGTCATACCAACCGCAAGGTTAATAATCATAATGGTGGCGAAGTGAACCGGGTCAATACCAAATTGCATAGCTGCTGGCGCTAAGATAGGCGCAAGGATAATTATCGCTGCTAAAGCTTCGATAAACATGCCGACCACGAAAAGAAGTAAGTTTGTAACCAAGAGGAAAACAAGCGGATTATCAGATATGCCTGTTATTAAACCACCAAGCAGGTGCGGCACACGATTAATAGTCAGCATATATGCAAAAATCGCGGCAAAAGCAACAATAACCAGAACAATAGCCGAGGTTATAGCCGAGCGACCAAGCACGCCGATTAAATCACTCCAGCTCATTTCCCGGTAAACAAACAACCCAACTATTAGCCCATAGATTACCGCTACTACAGAGGCCTCAGTCGGTGTGAATAAACCAGTATAAATGCCGCCGAGAATTACTACTGGCATGAGTATGGCGAAAAATGCTTGCTTAAAAGCGACTAACACCCCGATAGACCACTGTCGGAGACTAACCGACTCAATCACGTCATAGTTGCGTAGCCAGGCTATCAGGCAAGTACAAAGGATGAGTGAGACGCCGACTAACAATCCAGGCAAGATCCCTGCAAGAAAAATTGAAGCAACTGACACATTCGTGCTCAGGGCATAAATGATCATTGTGATTGATGGCGGAATCAGTGACCCTAGTTCGCCAGAACTGGCCGATACAGAGGCCGCAAAGGGACGTGGATATCCCTTTTTTTCCATCGCCGGGATCAGTAGTGAGCCGACAGCTGCTGTAGTAGCCGAGGAAGAGCCTGACATTGTCGAGAAGAACATGGAGGTCAACACAACCACGCCTCCTAGACCACCACGAACCCAACCGAGGAGTGCATTTGCGAGGTTCACCAAGCGCTTAGCGATACCACCTGACTGCATTAAGTTGCCAGCAAGAATAAAAAATGGAACCGCCATCAGGCTAAACGAATTGAGTGACTCAAACACGCTCTGAGCTAAAGCTATCAGCGGCATCCCCTGCTGATTAAGCACGATCGCCGAGGAGAGGCCAAGTGCAAGGGCGATGGGAACGCCGATGAACATCAGTAACAGAAGAGATAAACAGAGGGTGGCTATGATCATTCTTTTTCCTCCTTTGGAACAGCGCTTGACGTATCTCCCTCTCTGGCTTCAAGAATGCCTCCCTTAGACGCGTGCGCTTCGTAAAGAAGAGCTAAGGTGTTAAGAATACTTAAAGCAAATCCAACGGACATTGCCGAATAGACCACTACCATCGGTAGCCTCAAGACGGGAGAACTCTGGCTTTGCCCTAGCTCAAACCATTCCAGGCCAACCCAGACTAAGGTCAAGTAAAATGCCAGCGATATCAGGATTGAAAGGTATTTGAGACCTGAGCCGAGCCTGCGAGGAAGCGCGTATATCAGAACTTGCAAACCGATCAGCTTATCTTTACGCGCCGCCACTGCTGCTCCGAGGAACACCACCCATGTCATCAGATAACGCGTAATTTCCTCAGTCCAAGGCACAGAAAGACTGAACGGAAAAAGAGCAAAAACGAATCGATTTAAAATTCCGACGCCTACGCAAATCACCATAACCAACATGGCGAGGCCACATAGATTGGTGATAATCTTGTTTAGACTATCAATATAGTAAAGGAAGGCATGCCCGGCATTCGTCTCGCTACGGTTATCGCTACTATATGTTAATCTTTCTTTCTTATTACCCATCAAGGATTCTCTCTAGTATTTATTTTATGGGCTGAATAAACTTTTCGTTAAGCGTTTTTAGTCCCTAGGCGCTTTGCTCTGGGAATAATAATTCTATAAACGAGTTTAGAAGAGATCATTTCAGCTTCGTTAGGACAATGAAGATGTTTTGTTGTAATTTTATACGTGAAAAACGCAGTTGGATGCGCTTCGCTTACCGATCCGCTCCAAGCTTGATGAGTTGGTCGCCGTTCAGGCGGTTCCAACCAGGGGCGTATGGTATCGGGCCAAACCATAAACAGTACCGGGATTTCCGGAGACTCTAGACCTTGAGTGAACGTAGCAACGCATATCAGGGAACGGTATTCCCGCAAGCGGCTGTCGACTGAGAGATTGGCCCCTTCGGTAGATACTGCCGCAGCTGGCAGTTGGTGTTCTCACTGGAGTCGCGCTGCTATAGGCTATGCGGGTCATCGAAGTAGATGGCAGTGCCGGTCTTCTGTGTGATCTTGACGTGCTTCACCATTTCGCGGCCCTGTTCATAGATCATGCTGAGACACAGGAAGCGAGGCACTTTGTTTTGCTTGTCGCCGCATTAGATGGCGGCTGCCGTCGCCGTGGTGCCATCCGGTTTTACCAGGATGACCAACCCAGTGGTGCGCTTCACTAGTGTTCCGGCGGCAGAGCGGTTATTGGTGATCATGATCAGGTCGTCCTCCCATTACCCCGGCATCAGACTATTTTCGATCTCAAGCGGATGCTGACCAGGTCTGGAACCTGTTGCCAGCGATCCGGATCAAAGCTGCGTGGATGACACTTGCCCCTGTCATACCGAAAGCAGACGGTCAGCTCCTTCTTTAGCGAGCTGCGAGGCATAACCCCACCCCATTCACCTGGATGCCGAACGACCGTTTTTGAAGCCTGTGGCTGCCGGTATCGACCTGCACCAACAGCATTCTGCTGCTAGGCATTCGCTTGGCCTATGTCCGAACCGACTTTCGTTTGGCCTTTTCATAACGTTTAGGAATTGATGTCGGCTATCGGCCACCGTTGTGGCCTTGCTTACTGGTTAAGCTGTAGTGAAGGACGCTGGGTGTCATGCCAGAGCTGCAAGCCGAGGCAGCCCCTTCAGCCAACGCTGTTCCCTCCACGTGGCGGTAGTGGCAAGAGGCAATAAGGCGGCACGTGAGCCAGCCAGTGAAAGCCGCTCGCGCGAGTGTTTTCCATGCCAACAAGGGATGGTCTGCTGAGAAGGTTGCGCAAGATGCGTGTAGAAGTGATGGTGAACAGGGCGGACCGTGCCCCACCAAGCCCGAATGACTCAACGGGCTCCGAGCCCAAGTCGCAAATGAGGCTTGGGCCAGCGAATACCCGCATGGCCAGCATGTAACTGGACCTGCATCAAAGCCCAGATACAAAACTGAAGCCGAGTCCTCTCCGCTCATCAATTCACAGCGAGCCTTGCCTAATGGAGGTGTCCATACACCTGAGTCAGGTCAACGCCATACCGGATGGGTCAGGTGTTGCACTTGCTCATTGAGACCGCCTAATTACTTGATTGCTTTAAGGCCCTTGATTGCGGTTTGAATCGTGTTGACTACCATCTCGCGCTCGGCACCTACCAGTGGTAGTCGCGGTGCACGAGTCCATTCTGGAGCACCATATACCAATTGCTCAGCAAGCTTGATGTACTGAACCAGTTTCACGTGGGTATCAAGGTGGAAGGAGGGGGTTAGCAGGCGGTAGAGTTTCCGGGCTTCGGGGTACTTGTTCTCGGCGCACAGTTTGAAAATCTGTACGCACTCATCCGGCCAGACGTTGGTCATCCCGGAAACCCAGCCAGTGACGCCCAGCGAGCAGCTTTCAACTATAAGGTCGTCAACACCACAGAAGATGCTGAAGCGATCGCCGAAGGCATTGTACATGTCTGTGACACGGCGGATGTCACCAGTCTCTTCCTTAATGCACACGATCTCGGGGGTATCAACCAGTTCGTGCAGGATGTCGACAGTGACATCCACGCCATATGCGATCGGGTTGTTGTAGATCATAATCGGCAATTTTGAGGCGCTGGCGATTTCTTTATACCAATGGGCCGTTTCACGTGGGTCGGTCTTGTAGCCGAGGCTTGGGAAGACCATCAGGCCTTGGGCACCAAAGCTTTCGTAGAGGGCCGCGTTCTTCTTGGCATTCTCCAGGGTGATTTCAGCAAGGCCGGACAGAACGGGTACACGACCGGCGGCCACATCTACAGCAGCACGGATGATGGACTCGCGCTCAGCCAGGGACATCGACGCGTTCTCGCCGAGCATGGGCAGCACAATCACGCCAGATACTCCGTTCGTAATCAGGCGGTCAATACTCAGCTTGGTGGCTTCCAGATCAACCTCGCCCTCCTGGGTTAGCTTGGTGGTGACTGCTGGGAATACCCCTTTCCAGATGTCCATGATGTGTTACCTCATATGGAAGTTGTTATTTAAAAAAATTGGATCCAATCTACAATATTCAAAATAGCCTATAGAACTTTTTTTTGTCAACGTTGCAAGGTATATTTGGCGAAAAGGAATTTAAATAATGCTCAGCCTTGGCTGAAGTAGGTGGAATCCAAGCGCTCAACCGCCGGATGCATAGCGGCAAACGAGAGAGACTAAAGAAGTTGACTGCGAGCCGAATAATCAAGCGCCAGAGTCTTCCAGAAACCCTGGCTGAGTCGCTACGTGAGCGGATTTTGAACGGGGAGTTCAAGGAGGGAGAGCCACTGATCCAAGAGTCCATCGCGTCTGAATACGGCGTGAGCCGGATGCCTGTTCGCGAAGCATTCCGGCAACTGGAAGCGGCAGGACTGATTGCGACTCGAATTCACAGGGGAGCAATTGTCACCTCGATCACTGCCGAGCAAATCAGCGAGCTGTTCGATCTGCGAGCAATGCTTGAATGCCATCTGTTAGAGCATTCCATCCCCAACATGACTGATGAACATTTTCAGACCACCAGAGATATCCTCAAACGTCTCGAGGATGCCTATCATCAAGGAGAAGTCGCAAGCTGGGGAACGCTGAACTGGGAGTTTCATTGCAGCCTCTACGCTGCAGCAAATCTCACGCAAACATTGACCATCCTTCAGAGCATCAATGTGCAAACTGAACGCTATAGCCGCCTGCAATTGGTGCTCACAAATGCCATAGAGGAAGCGGAAGTTGAACACCGTGAAATTTTTCGCCTTTGTGAAGAAAAAGACACTATAAACGCTGTAGCCAGCCTTCGAAATCACATCTTAGAAGCCCGACGTAAGCTCTTAAATGCGCTAAGGCAGAAAAGCAACTTGCCATGTAGTTAGAGTGATCCACTATTACTTAGAATTACAGTTTTTAAAATATCCCCAATAGTAGCCTAGCCCGGACTTCTCACAGCACATCAATGAGATGTATAAACAGGCCGTCATGCCGCCAACGGCCTATGACCAGCGCTCAGATTATCTACTATTTAACCAATTCCCGTCGTTCAGACACTCCCCCCAGAGAGTCGGGCCGGGGGCGCCTAAGCATTCAGTTCGGCACCAACCGTCTAACGAGATCGGATAGCGCCATAGCTGTCACTCATCAGCACCCGCGGATTCGCCGGGTGTGGCGGATAATGACGGCCCCACCTTGAGCAGCTTGAGCCGCAGATTGCTCGGCTTATACGCGCGAAGGGCGTCTTTTCAGGTGTGTTCGTAATCGCTCGAACAGCGTTTAGGCAAAGCCCGATAAGGTCAGACGCCACTGATTGGCCCACCAGTATCTGCTGGACGTACGGTCCGTAAACAGGCTCAACTGCTGGTTCTTGATCCTGTTATCCTTATCCCCCCGGGCGCAGTACTGTTCGTAGAAGAGCTTGGAAGCCGTCGTCGTACCGAAAACTGATGACGAACCCGGGATTGGAGCCCCGCTCGCTTTCTTTCAGGCGCCTCCCCAGCGCCTTTTACGAGCTAGCACGCCATACAGTCGATCTGACATGGCTTATGGCGCTGTTCTCGCTGGATAATGAGCCCTACTGACCCGCTGTCGGCTTGCGGTTGCCCGAAACTTCATCTCGATGGCGAGCTATTCGATCTGGCTGTCTACCTATTGCGCAGGTACTAGGTTTTGTACGAAAAGCCTTATCTGCTAATTTTACCTATGCAAAAGCAGCATAGGGGAAAAAAATGGTCGGACGTTACGAGATCTCTGATGACG
>Ga0207900_100180_pt1 | contig 19742 bp, 21 predicted proteins | sample LinPmetageLP39_FD_184052 | JGI IMG/M metagenome (GOLD analysis project Ga0207900, IMG submission 184052) | Marine viral communities from the Pacific Ocean - LP-39 (SPAdes) | ecosystem: Environmental > Aquatic > Marine > Oceanic | place: Pacific Ocean | collected 2010-06-14
TGTGCATTCATTGGTCACTTGGCGGGCGAGAAAGCCCACCGCTATATGCTGAAAGCGGACACCGGGCTATTTTTTCGCGTGCTGGGCGCAGTGCTGATTTTGGTCAGTGTCGTTGGGTTGATTCACCCGCCCGCATGAATCCAGGCGGCGTACTCGCCGCCTGTTAAAGTTGGCTGTCTGCCTTCAGCGTCGTCTTGCCCAGGATGATCAGGACGACGGCCAGCAGTCCGCACACCACTGCCATGCCGGTAAACACATTGCGCAGCGACTCCAGCCAGATCACCGCCGGGGCGACCACCACCGGGGAGACAAACTGGCCGAAAAAGAAGGTCGAGGTAAAACCGCCAAACACCCGGCCGCGCACCCGCTGCGGGGTGATTCGCATCAGCCACGTGGTGGTATTCGGCATAAAGGCGCCAAGGCCAAAACCGGAAATGGCCGCACCGACAATGGCCATGGCGTAGCTTTGGGTGAAGCCGACGATTAAAAAGCCGGTCGCCGCCAGCAAGAACCCTAAGACATAGATCGTCATCACCGACAGAAACGGTTTGTAGTAGCCGTAGCCAAAGGCAACGATGCTAGCCGTTAGCGCTGACATAGAGAGTGCGATGCCTATCGCTACACCGCTGATTTGCCCCTGTTGTGAGAGCAGAAAGGGCAGTTGCGCTGGGAACATATAAAACATCGCCATACTGATCATGGCGATCAGATAGGCAATGCCGGTACGCATAAAATCTACCTTCACCGGCGCACTGCTTGCATCACTGCCGGCTCCATCGCTGGTCTTGGGCTCTTGTAGTATTGCCCAGGCGTAAGGCAGTAAAAGTACGCCGGTTAAGTAGAGTAAAAACGGGCCGCGCCAGCTCCAGTCAGAAAGGAGTCCGCCAAGGTTGATAAAAATAACCCCACCCAAAGCCATGCAGCTACTTTGCAAACCCAGGAAGCGGACGCGCTCGGTACCATCGAAGTAATCCCCCACCAGCGTAGTACTAATGCTGAGGATGCCCGCCACGGCAATGCCCATCAGTGCCCGTGAAATTAACAACAAATCCACACGATCAATAAAAAAGCCTGATACCCCAGCAAAGCCATAGATACACAGCATCATTAGAAGCAGTTTCTTGCGCCCAAAACGGTCGGCGAGATAACCCATTAATGGACTGAAAAGCGTAATCATCAGCGCTGGAATGGTCAGGATCAGTTGAATGATCACTTGGGGCTGATCAGGGAAGTGGCGGCTAATACCCGGCAGCGCAGGCGCAATAATCGCCCCCGACATCACGGTCATGGTGCTGGCAAAAAGGAGTACGGCCTTAATATGCGTTAACTGGCTAATGGTCTTTTTCCATATCAAAAGAAGGGAGAGTATTTAAAGCACAAACGCCAATCGTAGCATAGTTGTTAGCAGGCTATTTTCTTTAGTTCGTTATGAGCAGGCAGAAGTAAGTGGGCCATATGTTTTCCTGAGGAGCAGTTTGGGTAAAGAGCGAATAGTCAGCGAGCGGTATTGGCAGCAGATGCTGATCGTCCAGCCTGTTTGCTGCCAGTGCCAGGCATGAACACCTTTTCCGGGGAGTAACCGGTCAAGGCGTGTTTTCAGCACATGGTCGGGCGTTGAGCCAGAAAGACTATCAAGCTTGAATAATGCCTCATGAAGTGTCCAAGCTTGATAAAACGTCTCCAAAGGGGCAACTGACGTGCGTATCGCATTGCGCACTTCAGCTTCGGGAAAGAACTCAATCAGCTCTGCGATTCGCTCTCGATGCCTGGAGCGGACATGTTCTATGTCGATACCCACGGGCACTGTAGCGAGCCCTGCGATAACCCGAAGGCCGCGGTGTGCCAAGCAGGCTTTCCAGGGGCTTGGAAGGGCAGGGTGTTGGGGGGCGCCTTTACCTCTGGGCGACCATTCACCCACTGGACAGTGGAAACCGCGCGCCGCGGCGAGTTGAGAGAGTAGCTCTCTTCCCAACTGTGACAAACAAGCCCCGCTGCTACCAGCGGGCGCTTGTGCCAAGAGCATGTCGAGGCGAGCTTTCATTGAAGGCACTGATGTAGTGCTCTTAAGGCCAACGTCGGAATATCAACGAGGTGTTGATGCCGCCGAAGGCGAAATTATTGCTCATCACGTATTCGCAATCGATGTGGCGTCCTTCGTCACGCAAGTAATCCAGGTCGGCGCATTTATCATCGGGCTGCTCAAGGTTGGCGGTGGCGTGAAACCACCCTTCGCGCATCATCTCAATGACGACCCAGGCCTCAAGCGCACCGCAGGCGCCCAATGTATGCCCGGTAAAGCTCTTGAAGGCACTGATGGGGCACTGCGAGTCAAACACCGCGTACGTGGCGTGGCTTTCGGCGATATCGCCACGGTCGGTAGCGGTGCCGTGGGCACTGACGTAGCCGATCTGCTCTGGCTCTAGTCCCGCGTCATCAAGTGCCTGACGAATGGCCTTTTCCATCATGCTGGCGTCGGGCTGGGTAACATGGCGGCCATCGCTGTTGGTGCCGAAACCCACCAGTTCGGCGTAGATGGTGGCGCCCCGTGCTTTGGCGTGTTCGAACTCTTCAAGAATGAGGGTCCCGGCCCCTTCGCCGATCACCAGGCCATCGCGCTCGGCATCGAAAGGGCGTGGCGACGTGTGGGGCGCCTCGTTGCGCGTGCTGGTGGCAAAAAGCGTATCGAAGACCGCTGCTTCTGAGGCTGAAAGTTCCTCACAGCCACCAGCGATCATCGCCGTCTGGCGGCCAAAGCGAATCGCTTCATAGGCGTAGCCGATGCCTTGGCTGCCCGATGTGCAGGCGCTCGAGGTGGTATGGATGCGTCCACGTACACCGAGAAACACGCCGATATTCACCGGCGCGGTATGCGCCATCATGCGGATATAGGAATTGGCATTGAGGCCATCGGTCGATTTGTTGATCAACATATTGCCGAAGTCGGCCACGGCGTCGGGCTCGCCTGCTGACGCGCCATAGGCGATCCCCATTTGGCCGCTACCCAACAGCGGCGAGTCAAGTAGCCCGGCATCCTCAAGGGCCAGCTCGCTGGCACGGGTCGCCATCTGGGCGCCTCGGCCCATGCTGCGCAAGGCGCGTCGATGGTAATGCTCGGGGAGTGTGAAGTCGCTCACCGGTGCACCGAGGCGCGTGTTGAGGCCTTCGTAGCTTTCCCAGTCATCCATATAGCAAATGCCGGTTTGCAGCCGCTCAAGGCGTGCCTTGATACTAGGCCAGTCATTGCCGATCGGGGAGAAACCCGCCATTCCGGTTACCACCACTCTGTGCCCGAGCCCCACCTGGCGTAGCGTGTCATTGGCCATCAGCACATCCCTCCGTTTACAGCGAACACTTGTCGAGTGATGTAGCTCGCATCCTGCGAGCACAGAAAGCCCACCATGGCAGCGACTTCCTCACTGGTACCGGTTCGACGCATGGGGATCAACTTGAGGGCTTCTTCGGTCAGCAGCTCATCGGTCATATCGGTGTCGATCAGACCCGGTGCAACGCAGTTGACCGTGATGCGACGTTTTGCAAGCTCAACGGCTAACGCCTTGGTCGCACCAATCAGCCCCGCCTTGGACGCGCTATAGTTGACCTGACCGCGATTGCCTACCATGCCTGAAACAGACGACATCACGACGATACGCCCTGGCGCCCGCCGACGAACCATGGGCATGACCAGGGGCTTAATCACATTGTAGAAGCCATCGAGATTAGTATGAATCACGCTGTCCCAGTCGTCATCGGAGAGCGCGGGGAAGGCCCCATCAGCGGTAATGCCCGCATTGCAGACCGCCCCGTAATAGGCGCCATGCGCCTCGATGTCGGCTTCTAAGGCTTGGCGGGCGGCGGCACGATCAGCGACATCAAAACACAGTACGCGGGCACTGCGCCCCAGCGCGCGTATGTCATCAGCGACCGCTTCGGCGTCGGCTTGGCGCTGACGGCAATGCAGTACGATATCGAAGCCATCCCGCGCCAGGCGCAGGGCAATGGCGCGGCCGATACCGCGGCTCGAGCCGGTTACCAGGATGGTGTCCGTCATGAGAAGGTTCCTTTTTGAGTATCTTCCAGCGGTTGACGTGTTTCGGGCTGAAAGACGTTAAGTGTGGCACTGGCGATAGGCTGGTTATCGCTATCGAGCAAACAGCCATTAAAGGCGCCCAGGCCATTGTCGGCACGAAAATTGAGCTCGACTTCAATGCGTATCGGCTGGCCGAAACGGAACAGCGGCAACCGGCATTGGTAGTGTCGAGTGCCGAGCAGAAAGCCGATTTTTGGTGTGTCGCCGCCCGTCACGGCCTGAACGCCTGCCCAGGCGGCAACGGCTTGAGCAAGCCACTCCAACCCGACCCAGCCAGGTATGCCATCTGCGGTGGCAAACAGGTCGTCGCGGCGGGGCGTCACACTGGCATGGAGGTATTCATCGCCAGCCTCGAGTAGCGTATCAAGCAGACACATGCCGTGGCGGTGCGGCACGTAAGGGGCGATGTCGCAGGGTAGATCAAGCCTGTGAGAGGCGGGGGACTCAGTCATCAAACCGCTCCAGCAACAAGGCGGTGTTGTTGCCACCGAAAGCGAAGGCATTGCTGATCGCCCGGCGGCAGTCGTGTTGTATCGCCCTGGCGTAACTCAGCGGTTGCAGTTGCGGGTCGATCTCACCATCGTGGACCTGGGGCGGCAGCCGACCAGCGTTGAGCGTTAGCCAACAGAACGCCGCTTCCAGGGCGCCGCAGGCACCCAGGGTGTGCCCCGTCAACGCCTTCGTCGAGCTGCACGGCAACTGATCGCCGAAGAGATGCGCAACCGCAATGGCTTCCATACTGTCGTTCTGGCGTGTCGCGGTGCCGTGCAAGTTGAGGTAGTCAATAGCCGTGGCGGGCAGTTGGGCCATGTCCAGGGCCGCTTGAATGGCGGTGATGGCTCCCTGCCCGTCGGGGCGGGGGGCTGAAATATGGTGGGCGTCACTGCTTTCACCATAGCCGCTAAGCTGGATGCCGCCGGTTTCGGCGGTGACGAGAAACAACGCGGCGGCCTCGCCCAGGTTGATGCCGTCGCGATTGGCCGAGAAAGGCTGGCACGGGTGGTTACTGAGAGCCTCAAGTGAGGCGAAACCATTGACGGTCAGGCCGCAGAGGCTATCGGCACCACCGGCGATCACCGCATCGCAGACGCCACCGGCCAGTAACCGCTTGGCACTGGCGAGCGACCGGGCGCTCGACGTACAGGCAGTAGAAAGCGTGTAGGCGGGGCCTTCAAGCTTGAGGCGCTCGGCGACGAAGCTGGCTGAAGAGCCAATTTCATGGCGCTGATAATGGAAGTCGCTTGGCCAGTCGCCTTCCTGTTGACGTTTGGCCATGGCGGTCTCGGTTTCGCCGATTCCCGAGGTGCTGGTGCCGAGCACCACGCCGATACGCGCCTGGGGACGGCGCTTGCGAAAGGCATCGAGTGTCGGCGCGAGCTGCTCCAGGGCGGCGGCCAGCAGCTGGTTGTTGCGTGAGCGGTGCGCCGCCGGTAAATCATCAGCATCCGGTAGGGCGGTGGTGACCCGCCCTAACGGCAGGCGGCGGCCGGGTGTAAACGTGTCATCGTAGACAAGCCCGCGACGACCAGTGAACAGGGCCTCGGCGATGGTCGCCAAATCGCTGCCGATTGAGCAGACCACTGCCGGGGTCATGAGGCGACAGGGCTGTGCCTGCAGTGGACTCAATCGGCTGGGCATGAGGCGGCCTTTTGCTGGAGGTTATCAATAGGCGCAATATACAAGCGGTAATCAGCCTCGAGGTCTTCGATCATCCGGCATTCGCCATCATCGCTGATGCGGGCAATGACTCGCTTGTGATAGCGGATGGTATGACCTTCCTCAGTATCTGTCAGCGTCCAGCCACTTGGGCCGAAAGCCTGAACGAGCGACGTTCGGGGCCAAAGGCTCCAGCTTATGCGGCTTGCCAGCCACTCAGCCGAAAAGGGTGGATCAAAAGCGGCGTCGTCAAGAAACCGGCTGCCTGACTGGTCATGGACCAATGTCAATAAGCGTTGGCCTTGGGGGCTCAGCAGCGCGAGGCGTAGCGCGTTTTCGTCATGTCGCAAGACGCCTACCATTTCGTGCCGCTGGTCCTGATGGAGAAACGTCAGACGCTGCATTTGTGTATCTCTCTCCGGCAGCTCAGACAGCTCGGGAAGGGGTGCCTCTACCGGCTTGCCGGCACAGCCGACGAGTAATGCCATGCTGAGGGCGAATACTGCCTGGCGCAAAAAAGTCGCTGGTTTCATGGGAATAGGCCCTTATCGGCGGCATTGCTAGCGCTATTGGCACAGGCGTTGGCGAGGCTGGTCAACCGACGGTGGCTAGCGTTAACAAAGGGGTTTTCTTCATCCCAGGCATAGCCGGCAAGTACCGAGCTGATCATGGCGCGGATACGCGGATTCTGTTGATCGCCGAGAATGATGCTTGGCAGGCGCCCATCGTACCAAGCGTCCACGAAGTCGCGAAAGGTCGCGATGCCACGGCGCAGCGGTTGCTCGAACTGGCGATCCCAGTCGATCTTTTCACCCGCGAGCTGACGCTCGACCAAAGGAGCGGCGCGCAGCGCTGAGTCCAGGGCGATGGTCACCCCTGATGAAAAGACCGGGTCGAGGAATTCACCGGCATTGCCGAGTAAGGCAAAACCGGGGCCGTGTAACCGCTGAACATCGGCGGAATACCCTTCCAGGCGGCCAATGTCGCGTATCGCACTGGCATTGGTCAGCAGCCTGGCGAGCCGGGGTTCGGCATGGATGAAATGCCAAAGGCGTTGCGTGTCGTCGATACCGGCGGCGTCCAGCGTCGACCGGTCACCGACGACACCCACCGACGCCCGTCCATCCCGGAAGGGGATCAGCCAGTACCAGACGCCTGCGTGTTCAGGGTGCAAGCCGATCAATATTTTCTCGCGGTCGTAGTGTGGGCAGTCGATGCGATCCTCGATGTGAGTGAATAGCGCACAGCGTGATTCCAGAGTCGAGGGCTGGGCCAGGCCAGTGAGACGCGCGAGAACGCGACCATAGCCGCTGGCGTCGAGTACAAAGCGCGCCTGCAACGAGCGCCGTTCACCCTGGGCATCCACCAGTGTGAGGCTGGGTCGTTGGTCATCGCTGGTGAAGGCGTCGACTCGGGTTTCAAATTCGACCTTTGCGCCCAGCTGACGTGCGCCCTCGATGAGATGCTGATCGAAATCAGCGCGCTCGACCTGCCACGTCGTGCCCGGACCGCTACTAAACTTGTCACGAAAATCGATGGCGGCATGGCGATCTCGCCAGGTGAAGGCCGCACCGTTCTTGGGCTGAAAACCAGCCGCTGTTGCCGCCTCGAGCAAGCCGCAGGCTTCGAGGTCGAGCATGCATTTAGGCAGCAGGCTCTCACCGATGGAAAAGCGCGGAAAACGGCTGCGCTCGATAACCCGGACATCCAGCCCTCGCTGGGAGAGCCAAGCGGCGGCGGCGGCGCCGGAAGGTCCTGCGCCGATGATGGCAACATCGGTGGTGTCATGCGTTTCCATATGATGTGTGTCTCCTGATGCCATCATGGCTGATTGGGTGAAGAACAAACGCGCCGGGTGCCCGCCCTGGCGAAAGGGACCAGGGCCCAAGTCGCCGCCAACCCCACTAGGCAGGTGAGGCCCAGGTGATGCAAAGCAGGCGTGGCGCTGAAAGATAACAGGCCAAAGGCCATCAAGCTCGACGCACAGGACAGACTAATAGCCAGCCAGGCGGCTGAGCTGTCGGGGTGTTCCGTACAGAAGATACCCGCGTCAAGCCCGATACCCAGTACCAGCAGCAGACCCAGTAGATGAAAAAGCGAGATGCCGACGTTGAACGCGCTAAACAGCGCCAGAGTGGCCACCAATGCCCCTAACGGGGGCAGCAACACGCGCCACACGCGGCCACGATAACGCCAGCTGAATACCAGCGTTAACCCGGCCACCGCGACGGCTAGCCAGAGTGCGATCTGATTGCGTAAGCGCGATAAATGGTTCGATAGAGTGGCCACTCTATCCTGGTAAACAATATGCGCTGGGGCGGCAAGCTGGCGTAGCGCTTGTTGGGCAACGTCATCGGCATCGCCCAATGTCACCAGGGCCGCTACGGCAGGGTTTTCTACGGTGTTGCCCAGCCACAGACTGCTATCGGCACGCCCTGCCGGCATCTCAAGCCATGCGTCCAGGGTCAGTAGCGGCACCTCGCGTAGCGGCACCTGCGCGCGGTCTACCAAATCGGAGGGCAGTCCGGCCCTGGTGATCAACTCGGGCAGTGCTCTGCCATAGGCTTGGCGCACCCGGTCCAGGTTGGCTCGCTGGGTCATAGGGGAGGGTACTGCCTGGGCAAGGTGGCGGTATTGCGCCAAGTGGCCGTCGGCTTTTAGCGCAGCCAGAGTCGGTTCCAGGGCTTCCAGCCTTTCGAGTAACTCGCCTTCATGCTCAGCGGTGACGATTAGATAGCGGCTGCCGGTAGGGCTTTCCAATAGCGCCTGGACGCGTTGTTGCTCGGCAATCAGCGCGTCAGGCGAAGGATTAAGCTGACGCAGGTCGTCATTTGCCGTCAGGCGAGAGGCAATCAGCACGACCGCCAGGATGCCGAGCAGTGCTAACAGGCTCCAGCGAATGGGCGCCCGCGATGGCAAGCGCAGTCGATCCAGCTGGGTGGCGATGCGAGCGGTTGAGGCGTGTGGGCTAGGTGAAAACCAGGGTAGCCACAATCGCACCGTCAACCAGGCACCGATTAGCCCCAGTGCCGCAAAGGTGGCCATCTGGCGCAGCCCCGGCAGTGGCGTGGCGAGCTGGGCGAGATAGGCCGTGAGACTCGATACCAGGCCTAGCAACAGGCCGGGCCAAAGGCGCGTCAGCGCTAGCGTGGGTGACAGTTGGCGGGCGCACTGCAAATGCAAAGCGTAATCGACCGAGATGCCGATCAGGCTGGCGCCGAATGCGAGGGTTAACAGGTTGAGCGTGCCGAACACCCACCAGGTCAACGGCAGCGCAAAAAGGACACCGCATGCCACCGGCAGCAGTAAGCTAAGCAGCATCGACCCACGCCGGAACGTGGCCCATAGCAGTAAGCCGATACCCAGTAGCGAACCCAGGCCGATGGTGGAAATTTCCCGCTTGGCCTGGTCTGCCCCAGAAGCGGCGTGAAATACCAGACCACTGCGCAATAACTCGGCATTGGGATGGGCATCGCGGAAGTTCGATAGCGCCGCCGCAAGGCGTTGTTGCATGCCCATATCGTAGGGACTGGCCTCCAGTTGACCACTGACGACGAACCAGCGCCCGTTCGTATCGTTAACGGCAGGCAGCCCCTCGATTAATCGTAGGGGGCCTGCAAAGCGCTGTTCCAGCCAAGCATCGAGCAGGCCGAAGGGGTCGCGGCGCGGGTCGGCATTGCTACCGGGGGTGAACAATCGGGTTAGGCCGCGCTGCACCCAGGCGTCACTATCGGTGTTGGCGAGGGGCTCTGGCAGTAGTCGATAGCGATATTGCCCCAGATCATTGCCGGGGGCTTGGAAAAGATCGTCGTCGAAAGCGTTAACGCTTGAAGAGTTCCGCAAATGGTCCTTGAGCTCGGCCACTAGCTGAGCTGGGGTATTATCACCTCGCACCAGCAATACGAAGCGATATTCAAAGGCGCCCGTCAGGCGCTGTTCAGCGTGTTCGATCAATGCGTCCTGTTGGGTATCGGGCAGCAACGCGGTGATACGCGTATCCAACGGCGTGCCTCTGCTCAGCAAACCCGCCAGCAGGAGTGCACAGCCCAGCAACAGCCCCGCCCAGGCGAAGGCAGTAAGGCGCTCCATTCGGTTAGGGGGCTGTGCATTACTCACGGTGAGGGATCACCGTCTTCGAGGCTGTCGCAATTGGCCGCTGTGAGGGTCAGGCTGAGTTGGTCATTGTTGGCGAAGTCGATCTCGACTTGCTCCACTCGCTGGCTGCCTTGAACGTGCAGTTGCGTAAGCCGTTCGGCGACGCCCGCCTCATTTGGCGTCAGTGTCGCCTGCCAGCGTTGTTGCTCACCGCTGAGTTCGATGGTGAAGTGCCTTTCCAGCAGTTGCCAGTCACCCGAAAGCAGGCCGCCAAGTACCGGTGCGATCACCTGAAAACCCGTTGACAACTCGTCGTTATCCTCGCTCAGGAGGACGCGGTCATTGATGGGGGCGGTGGTCTGCCAGACCAGGCCGTTTTGTTGGTGTTCAAAGTAGCCACGGCTGTCCAGCTGGGTGCCGAGGTCAGCCATCCAGCGCGATTGCTCGAAGCGGCCGCATTGCGGAGTGTTCACCGCCAGCCGTTCAGCAAGATCATCCTCATCCGGCGCGGCCACCGCGGGTGTGCTGACTATCAAGCCGAAGCCTATTAACAACATCGTCCGGTTAATTGGGCGCATTACGGTTGAGCCTCCTGCCAGGCGAGAAGCCGTTCCACCAGCACTGGAGGCGACTCCAGGCGCATTTCATGGTCGTTGAGCCCGACGGCGACCTGCACGCTCCAGGCGCGCGTCAGCCGTTTGCGTGTCTGCGCATCGCGTATGGTGTAGTCGATCTTGAGGCGATTTTCCCATTCGCTCAGGCGGGCTTCGATGGCGATACGCTGAGCGAATAGCACGGGTGCGGCGTAGCGCAAGCGTAGGTCTATTACCGGCCAGGCGAACCCCGAGTCCTGCATCTGTGGGTAGTTATAGTCGATAACATCCAGCAGTTCGCAGCGGGCGATTTCCAGGTAGCGTACATAGTGGCCATGCCAGGCCACCTGCATCATGTCGATATCATGGAAAGGGATTGTCAGCTCGGTCTCGGAGCTCGGCAGCGGGCGGTCATCAGGCGTCATATAAGCTCCAATGGCGTTGGCGGATGTTGCCACAGAGTGTGCGCAGTTCGTCTTCCAGGGCGCGGTCTTCGCTGAGGGCGGGAAAAACCAGCCGACAGGCCTCGAGAAACGCCGCCAGGCGCTTGGGCAGCGGCGCCGCCCCGTCGAGTTGGCCGCGCAGCTCGACGGCCTGGCAGACCGCATGCAGGGTGGCGGCGGCGACCTGCTCGACGAGTGTCAGTACGCGCAGCGCATCCCGTGCGGCAATGGTGCCCATGCTGACCTTGTCCTGGTTATGGCATTCGGTGGAGCGCGAGAAAACGCTGGCTGGCATGGTCAGCTTCAGCGCCTCGGCGGTCCACGCGGACGCACCGATCTGCACCGCCTTGTAGCCGTGGTTGAGGCTAGCGCGTTCAGCGCTGGCACCGCTCAGGTTGCTGGGCAGGCCGTGATTGAAGCGGGTATCGACCAGCAGTGCCAGTTGGCGATCAATCAGGTCGGCCAGATTGGCACAAGCTTGCTTAAGGCTATCCATCACAAAGGCGACATGCCCACCGTAGAAGTGGCCGCCGTGCATGACCTTGCCGTGTTCGGCGTCGATCAGCGGGTTGTCATTGGCACTGTTGAGTTCATTCTCGAGAAACTGGCGCCACCAGGGAAGTGCGTCTTCCACCACGCCGATCACGTGCGGGGCGCAGCGCGTTGAGTAACGGTCCTGGAGGCGAGGCGAGTTGCGCGGTGTATCCGGCGCGTGCAGATCATCGCGCAGTCGCTCGGCCACTTTATTCTGGCCAGGATGCGGCTTGGCAGCGAATAGTTCGGCGTCAAAATGATAGGGGTTACCGTCGAGTGCATGCACGGAGAGGGCGGTAATGCGCGTGGTCAGCCGCGCTAAATAGGCAGCGCGGGCAAAGGCGAACACGCCCAGCGCCGTCATGACGGCAGTGCCATTCATCAGTGCCAGGCCTTCCTTGGGTTTCAGCCGATAGGGAGCAAGGCCGTGCTCGGCGAAGACCTCGGCGGTTGAGCGCCGCTGGCCGCCATGAAACACGTCGCGCTCGCCGCACAGCACGGCGGCCAGGTAAGACAGGGGCGTCAGGTCGCCACTGGCACCGACGGAGCCTTCTTCGGGAATGACCGGTATGACATCGTGTTCTAACAGCCAGACTAGGCGTTCGAGGAGCTCGACGCTGACGCCCGAGACGCCGCGACAGAGCGATACTAGGCGAACCATGATCACGGCCCGCGCGGCTTCCACCGACAGCGCCTCGCCCAAGCCACAACCATGGAAGGTATATAGTTGGCGGGGGAGTTGCTCCAGGTCGGAAGCCGACACTTCGCGCGTGCAGGAGTCGCCATAGCCGGTGGTGACACCGTAGACGACACCATCTTCTTCTAGCAGTCGCTCAAGGAAAGCGCTGCCTTTGGCAATGCGCTCACGGAAGTCAGGTGCCGTCGACAAAACGACGCGACGGCGACCTTCAGCGACGGCCAGAACCTCCTCAAGGCTGACCGTCGACCCATCCAGGATAAGCGGTTCGCTGGTAATGGGAGCAGGCGTTGGGTCATGGCGTGTCGTCATGCAGGTATCCAGTGTCATTGATCCAGAACGGATAGAAATTAAACCATTGCAACGGGTGCTGCCGAACGCGCTCGGCTAGGTGGTCAGCGTGGGTCTGCATGGTTTGGGTAATCCACGTGTCACGCTCACGGCGCGGCAGTCCTTGGGTATCGCCAATGGTGTCAAAGTCGATCCGGAAATTGTCGCCATCGCGCACGCAGGACAGTGCATATAGCGGGCAGCGGAGCAGCGCGGTAAGCCGAAAGGGGCCCTCGGGGAAGCGGGCACGATCGCCGAGGAAATCCAGCGTCTGCGTTCGCTCCCCGGCCAGTGGCAACCGGTCGGCAGCAATGACGATATAGCCTCCAGCGTGAATGTGGTCCGCCAATGTTTGTGCGGTCGCGGGCGTGATTTCGCTGACTTCAAGCACCTGGGGGCGGGGTTTGCCGGTGACGCGTTCGAGCAGTGAATTGAACTTGCGGGCATTGCGGGTGTGCATCATCACCGTCAAGTCGAGTGCCGCATGGCGCTCGGCAAGGGCATTGACCACGTCGAGATTGCCGTGGTGCGCGACGAGAATTAACCCGCCACGTCCGTTTTCGATGGCGGCACTAAACTGCTCGATACCGGTGCCCATCAAGCGGTGGTCGGCGATGTTGCCACACCAGGCCTCGACTTTGTCCATCAGCGCTTCGCCGAAGCTCAGAAAGTGGCGGTAACTATGCCACCAGCGAGCGAAAAGGGGCTGCTCAAGCTGAGGGTAGAGACGCTTCAAGAACGACTGAGAGGCGCGTCTTGCCGTGGTATGCACCAGGAAATACCATAAGATGACCGGCCATAACACCAGCCGGAAGGGCCAGCGTCCCAGGTGGCGCTGAATCGCCACCATTAACATCATGCCGGCCACGGTGCCGCGTTCGCCGATGCGTGCCCAATGGTGGCTCATGAATCTACCTTCGGTTGTTTGCGCCACCGCCGTGCCAGTAGACGTGGCAAGCGTAGCAGCATGCCAAAGAATAGGCGGGTGTGCATGACAGTCATCTGGCGGTTATCGCGCCAGACAGCATAATGGCTGACACCACCCACTGGGTAGTGTACGCGTACTGGGCGATTCGCCATGGCGCCGCCTGCCCAATACCAGCGTACCAGCACTTCGGTGTCGAAGGTCATGCGATTGCCGCAGCTATGCTGTGCCAGCAGGCGGTTGAGCGGCACAACCGGGTAGAGCCTGACACCACACATCGAGTCGCGAATCTCCAGCGACAGGGTGTTGATCCATACCCAGATATGGGTGGCGTAACGGCCATAGAAACGTATCCGCGGGACGCTCTCATCATAGCGGGGGTAGCCAACCACCAGAGTGTCCGGCGCTGTCTCAAGCTCGGCGAGAAAAGCAGGCAAGTCGCCGATTCCATGCTGGCCGTCGGCATCGACCTGAAGGGCATGGGTATACCCCAGGCGCTGGGCTTCCGCGAGGCCGGCACGTACCGCGGCCCCTTTGCCTTGATTGATGTCGAGGCGCACCAGGTGATGGCCCTTCGCGGCAAGGCGGTTAAGTTCGCTTGCGCACTCGGCGTCACTGCCATCATCCACCAGTAACAGCGGTAGCCCCAGTGCGTTAAGCTCATCGCATAGCGGGCCGATCGTGGCGGGGTGGTTGTAAACCGGAATCAGAATACAGGGGCGTGCGTCAGCCATGCTTTCCTCCTTGCGCTTGCAGGCGAACCTGTCCGGTGCAATGACGCCCCTCGTGGGAATCAATGGTGAAAGCGATACCCTCGTCACGGCGCGTCAGTTGCAAGGTAAAGCGAGCCCCGGGGCGCAAGACTTGCTTGAACTTCAAGCGCTCGATGCCCTTAAACTCACCCAGATCGCCAAAGCTAGCGCTTGCAAGTTCGATGGCCCACTGGACCATGACTACACCCGGCACTACCGGATAGTCGTCGAAGTGGCCTTCCAGAAAGATCAAACGCTCCGGCACTTCGAGGCTTATGCAACAGGATGCGTCATCGCCGCGATATTCACCCAGCCAGCGCGGCGCCTTGTGATCATCCAGATCGGCAAACAGGCGCTGAACCAATTCATGATCCAGCTTGCCTTGGGCGTTGCTCGGCAGGGCATCGACGAAACGCCAGTAACGGGGGGTGGCAACGCCTTCCAGATGGCTCGCTAAGTGGTTTCGCAGACGCCTTATCAACCCATGCCGGGTGTCGCGCTGGTGCGGTATGAACGTTTCATCGACCACGACGATGACCCCTAAGCGACTATCGGCACGCTCAAGATCGATGCAGCGGGCTTCGCGGACTTCCTCTGTCGCGGCGAGGAGGCGCTCGATCTGATCCAGAGAGACGCGTTTTCCGGCGATCTTGACCAGACGGTCGGCGCGGCCCAGAAGTTCGAATCCACTGTGTTTGGGTGTCACCCGATCGAGCTGATGCCACCAGCGCTGGGGCGCCTCAAGGAAGGGTGAGCGCAGCGCCAGCCGTCCCTTGTTGAACGCCAGCTCGACACCGGGCAGGGCCTGCCAAACGGCATCGTGGGTTTGACGCCGCTGCGCGATGCCTCCGCTCTCGGTGCTGCCATAGATCTCAATGACAGGCGCCTCTAACAGCGTTTCTGCTTGTTGAGCATGTTCCAACGCCAGGGGTGCGCCGGATGAAAACACGCGCGTGGGGCGGGGTGATTTATGCCACGCAAGGTGATCCGGCAGGCGTGATAGCTGAGCGGGAGAGCTCACAATCACGGGTGCCAGGTGGGCCTCGTCGGCTTCCTTGAGACGTTCGACAAGACCTTCCGGGTAACGACACGGGTCGCCATAAAAAGGGACCCCCGCACACAGCGGATGCAATACGCCGGTAAGCAGCCCATAGATGTGCTGGTGGCTGACCTGAGAAATGACACAACTGTCTGCCAGTGGCCATAGTCGGGCATGCGCCGCCAGCTCCGTATCAAGCTGGTCGAAGCGCTTGGCCAGGCGTACGGGGTTTCCTGTGGAGCCCGAGGTGTATAGAACGACAGCCGTGGCCGTTGGAGAAATTGCCTCGGGATAGGCTAAAGCGGCCATGTCAGGCTGACCAGTGGCAATGATGTCAGGTTCTTCGGGCAGCGTACCATCAACCACCTCTGCTAGCCGGGCCAAGGTAGCGGGGCGGTTATCGGCGGGGAGCACTGCGACACGACCGCTTTCCCACAGGGCAGCCAGGGCAGCACAGAATTCGGCTGGTCGGGATTGGTAGAGCTGCCAGTGACCGTGAGGTTTATCTGCCAACCATAGACGCCAGGCATCAACTCGATGAGCGAGCGCCTTTGCGTCGACCCAGTCTCGTGGGAGCGCGCGATGGCCCCTAGTCGCGTTACGCCAGGGCAGTAGAGTAAGCGGAACGAATGTCATGACAGGCTGCTCCGAAACCGGCGGCGTATCAGCCATTCACCGGCAAACATCAAGGCAATCAGTGCATAGCTGATGACGCTGTTATACAACGACCAAATGGCTAAATCAGCGTAGAGGGCTGTCCAGCAGGCGATGGATCCGTTGGCGATAAAGAAACCACACCAGGCCCAGGTGACGCGCCGGGTATAACTGACGCCCTCAGGGGGTAAATCGGGTTCACGTAGTCGGGCCAGACGCTCGACGATGGGCATGCCTTTCCAGAGGCTGGATAGAAAGATGGCCAGCATGATGGCATTGACCGCGACAGGGTAGGCGCGCATGCCAAGCTCAGCATGCCCTAGACCGCCTAACATGAGTAAGGCGGCCGCCATCACAATCGCCAGATAGCGCGCCTGGGGCAATCGCCAGGCAAGCAATGCCGAGCCGGCGATCAGAAGTGGCCAACTGCCGATGTACTCATGTGAAACGAAAACCAGTATCGGCCAGGCCACCGCCAGCACCATGCCGAGCCACTTAATCCCTTGCTTTGGCATTGCTCAGCGTTGCATCAGGTGTTCGACAGCGTTGACCACATCATCGATGGTGCGCACCGATTTAAAGTCATCAGGCTTGATGCGCTGACCCGTGAACTGCTTGAGTTCGACCACCAGATCGACGGCGTCGATGCTGTCGATATCGAGGTCCTCGTAGAGGCGTGCCTGAGGCTGGATGTCGTAAGCCTCAAGGCCAAACAGATTAACCAGGGTCTTCTGGACATGTGCCAGTATCTCGGTGCGCTGGTGGTCAGCAATCTCAATTGACACGGCGGGCCTCCACGAGTGACTGCAGGGCTTCCAGGCTGGCGAAATGCTGGCGTGTTTCCTTTGCGTCGGCATCGAGCTTGATGCCGTACTGCTTTTGCAGGGCCAGGCCGAGTTCAAGCGCATCTATGGAGTCAAGCCCGAGGCCTTCGCCAAATAAAGGGGCGCTTGGGTCGATATCACTAGGGTCGACATCCTCAAGCTCTAACGTATCAATGATGAGGCGCTTGAGCTCAAGCGTCAGGTTGTAGTTTTCGCTCATGGTGAAAGTGATCCAATTCCCTGTTGAAATGTTCGCTTAGCCGTTGTGTAAGTTGTCTAGCCAGTTGCCCGGTCGGCTGTTGGCTATCTGTTTTAACAGGCAAGTCGTCGAGTACGCGTAATTCCATCCTGACCTTGGTGGCCGGGATATGATACCAGGGCTCTCCTTTGGTCAAAGTGGTGGGCGTACAGCGTATCAGTACTGGCGTGATCTGCGTCTCTGTCCGTAATGCAATGTTCGCTCCGCCGCGGCGAAATTTGATAGGGCGCTGCGGGCTGGTGCGGGTGCCTTCTGGAAAAAGAATCAGCGAATTGCCTTTGCGCAGGCTTTCCCGGGCCGCCTCTAAAACGGTTTCGGGGTCGTCGTTGGTGATATAACCTGCTGCGCGAATGGGTCCTCGTGTAAATGGATTGCGGGCTAGCCGCCCCTTAACAATGCAGTTTGCATGGGGCATATGGGCCAGTAGGAAAACCACATCGATAAGCGATGGATGGTTGGCGATCACTAGCAATCCGGGACGCAGCAGCCGCTCCTGATTGTCCAGTTGATAGTCGAGCACGCCAAGTCCTTTCATCAGGTTGATGAACGTCAGGAAGCAGCGCTGGATAAGGCGTCTTGCGAGATAGTGGCGTCGCTCGGGGTTTCGTACACCTAGACTTAGTAAAGGGGCAATCACCAAGCCAATAAAAAGGCCACCGATACCGAAGGCCGTGAAGGAAAGTGCCGTGCCTAGTCCGCGACACCATCTGTGGATATTCATGCTTGCCCCAACTGCCAACGGTGCCTGCCATCCAAATAGGCGGCGTCGCCGTTAAGCCAGTTCATCACTGTAATAGGCGTCGGATAAGCGCAATGCACTGGCTTTGTTGCCGTTAACTCACGCCCCCGGTCCAACGTTAATCGCATGCCCACAACGCATGCGGTACCGGGGTGTTCCGTATATCCCTGATAAGCAGCAGGCAAAGGGCCTTCAGAGAACACCGCCACAACGGCAGGGTGCCCTTCTACAAGATAGCCATAGGATTCGTAAAGTATAGCGTCAAACTCATCGCCACAGGCGCCTAACGCCTGTAAAGGGCGATGATGAGAGCGAGCGATGGAATGAACGCCCAGAATGGCGTTATGCACCGACATTGCAAATCGGGCTGGGGAGGTGGGGTTACCGTGTTGCAGGTTCTCAAGCATCGCCAGCGTATCGATAGTGTCGCCATGTCGTGAGGCGTGTACCAAAGGCGAGTCGGCGTCTGGGTCCAGCTCACTGAGAATATCGCAGGTGGCGCGTCCCGTGTCATCAAGGCGTCGTCGCAGCATCGCCGGCAACCCCCTGCCCAACTGAGCTGAGATCGGGTGGCTTGGCTTATTGATGACAACCGTCTCTTCAGGGAGCCATCCCCGCCAGTCTTCGAGATATAGGGAAAAAGACACTGCTCTCACGGCCCACGCGAAAAGTCAGCTACTTTAACTTAATTGCCTAGCCTATGAAAGCGATGCGGCACAACGCTTTCGGGGTTAGGTGATGGTCAGCGCCAGCCTCAATTGTTCTTGTTGCAAGGTGTGCGGCCGTGAGCAAAAGCCAAGCAGTAAACGACCTTGTTAGCACGGTTAATCGTGTGACGAACATACAAAAAAAGGCCACTTGCTGTGTTAGCTAAGTGGCCGTTTTTAATGAATTCTTTGGTCGGAATAGCAGGATTCGAACCTACGACCTCTGCCTCCCGAAGGCAGCGCTCTACCAAGCTGAGCTATATTCCGAAGGTTGTCGAGCTGTGCTCAACAACGGAGGTGGATCATACTTAGCCAGACGTATTTTTTCAAGTCTTCGGCGGTGTGATCTAGCAATTTTTATGCTTGGCGATCAACCGCTAAGCGAGCCAACTGGGCCATGCTGTCGCGGTAGGCGCTGGGTGGCAAGGCTTCTAACTGCTGCAAGGCTTTATCGGCCATCTCTTCGGCACGCTGGCGGGTGTAGTCGAGTGCGCCGGTGGCGTGAATAATTTCTAGCACGGCGTCGAGTTGCTCAAGCCCGCCATCGCGAATCACCTGGCGAATCAGCTTGGCCTGTTCCGGCGAGCCTTGCTCCATGGCGTGGATCAGCGGCAGCGTCGGCTTGCCTTCAGCTAGGTCGTCGCCAACGTTTTTGCCCATGGCATCGGCGTCGCCCTGGTAGTCCAGCAGGTCGTCAATCAGTTGGAAGGCGAGACCCAGGTAGCGGCCATAATACTGGAGTGCTTGCTCTTGCTCCGGCGTTGCTTCTGCCAGCACCGCACCGCTGTGGGAAGCCGCTTCAAACAGCATGGCGGTTTTACCCAAAATGGTCTCGAAGTAATCCTCTTCTGAGATGCTGGGGTTGCCGATATTGGTCAACTGCAGCACTTCGCCTTCGGCGATGATGCAGGTGGCGCCGGAAAGAATTGCCATGATGCGCATCGAGCCGACATCAACCATCATTTGAAACGAGCGGGCATAGAGAAAGTCACCAACCAATACCGATGGTGCATTGCCCCAGGCATCGTTGGCGGTTTTCTTGCCGCGGCGCATATGTGATTCGTCCACCACGTCATCGTGCAGCAGCGTGGAGGTGTGCATAAACTCGATCAGCGTGGCCAGCGGTATATGCTTGTCGCCGGTGTAGTCGAGCGAGCGGGCGGCCAGTAGTGCCAATAAAGGGCGCAACCGTTTGCCACCGCTTTCGGTAATGTACTGGCCGATGGTTTCAACCAGCGGTACTTTGGAATTGAGCTGCTCGACAATTGTGCGGTTGACGGCGGCGAAGTCATCGGCCACCACGGCGTGCAGCGGTGAAGGCGTTGGGCTGACGGGCTGGGCTGAGGAGACGTTGGCGGTCATGGAATCCGTTCATCGCGGCAGATGGAGGCGGTAAGTGCCGCCCGTA
>Ga0207900_100182_pt1 | contig 19468 bp, 18 predicted proteins | sample LinPmetageLP39_FD_184052 | JGI IMG/M metagenome (GOLD analysis project Ga0207900, IMG submission 184052) | Marine viral communities from the Pacific Ocean - LP-39 (SPAdes) | ecosystem: Environmental > Aquatic > Marine > Oceanic | place: Pacific Ocean | collected 2010-06-14
CCAAACATGGTGTCTAGCTCCATCGCTATGAGACATGGTCTCAGCATGCGCCACCACACACGTTTATAAAATTACGCTTTTCTTTTGTTCACGTTAGAGAATCCATACGCAACAGTGCCGACTTGCTTATTCCTTGGCCTTGACGTCTGTTAAAAAAACACCTAATCATTATATTTATACGAATAAATACAACAAATCAGTGGAACACGCCCAAATAGTGCTCGGCACCGATAACGTTGCTTTCAAGTAGCTCCGTAGTTGGTCGACGCGTGCTAGAAACACTGCTCACAAATTCAACATAACCAAAGGGCTAACGCGCTATGAAATATTTAACCCCCTTAAAGCTGTCTATTTATGGCGGCATGCTTTTCAGTTTTTTTATGCTGGAAAGTCCCCTCATTATGCTGGCGAACCGCATAGAGCCCATGGTGATGGGACTTCCCTTTCTTTTAGTTTGGAACTTGTTCTGGTGGTTTGTGTTAACGACGCTGTTTTTGGTGGCCTATTTCACCAATTGGGGCAGCCCCGAGCCAACAACTGCTCACGCCACTAAACAGCCATAGCAAGGGGATTAACCATGACCGGTAGTTTATTGATTATTGCGGCCTTTATGATTATCCCCTTGATGGTGGGGGTTTTGTCGGCACGCCAATCGCAAGAAACCAGTGAAGATTTTTTCGTTCAAGGCCGCGCCATGGGGAGTATCGCGGTATTCTTTACCGTGGCGGCAACTTGGTGGAGCGCCTTTGCGTTCCTCGGTTCTAACGCGACCTTTTATACTAATGGGCCGGTATTTCTTACTGCGCTAGCCTGGAACCTGCTGTTTGGTTTTATGTATTACTGGATAGGTAAAAGAGTTTGGTTTTTAGGTAAGCGATTCAATTATTTAACACCTTCAGATTTAATTGGCGACTTTTATAATAGCGAAGCGCTGCGCATTACCGTTGCCGCTATCACGCTGATTTTCACCATCCCTTATTTGCAGATTCAGCTAACTGGCGGCGCCTATTTAATCGAAGTCGCCTCTGGTGGGCTGATTCCGTTCTGGCTCGCCGCACTGCTGTTCTACTTCATCATTATTATCTACGTATGGATTGGCGGCATCCGTGCCATCGCCTGGACCGACGTTATTTATGGCGCTCTGCTGTTCTTCGGCATGCTGTATGCCGGTTACTATATTTCCACCCAGGTAGGCGGGCCAACCGCTCTCTTTAGTCAGCTTCAGCAAACCTCTCCTGACCATCTCACCATGCCTGGGCCCAATGGCACGATGGGCTACCCCATGTGGTTCTCACTCTTTGCCATTACCGCTATTGGCGCCTTTATGGGTCCGCAAATCTGGCTGCGCATGTACTCGGTTAAACATGGCAAGCTATTCAACTTAATGCCCTTTTTACTCGGCTTAGCCGCCTTTGCCTATGTGGGTTCGGTGCTCTCTGGCTACTCCGGCGTGCTGCTTGAACCCAATGTAGACAATCCTGATCAGATCCTGCCCATTATGCTGATGGAGTATGCCCCCTACCTACTCGCATCACTGATCATGGCAGCAGGCGCTTCAGCCGCTATGTCCACGGCTAACTCACAAATTCACGCGGTATCTACCGTGGTCACGATGGATATCTACAAACGTTATATGAATCGTGACGCCAGCCAAGCACGCATTGTTTATATCGGCCGCCTATCGCTGGTGGGCTTCTCAATGGCGGCTTATATCATGGCGCTTACCGTACCCGGCGTTTTGGTCACCATTGGTATTGCTGCGCTGGCGGGCACTGCACAGCTGGTGATTCCTACCATCGGTGCTATCACCTGGAAAAAGGCCCACCCCACCGCTGCGCTCGCTGGTTTGTGGGCGGGCGTTGCCTGCGTGCTACTGATGACCTTTGGCCCGCTAAGCGCCCCCTTTGGCTACCATGCGGGTATTTGGGGCTTATTGCTGAACGCTTCGCTATTTGTTGGCCTAAGCCATGCTCTGCACCGCCGCGATACAGCGGTAGTGGAACGTTTTACTCAAGCGCGCTATGAGTACGATGCCGAGTACCACCCTGAGCGGCTACCCGCCTATGGCTACGAAACGACCACCACTGCTAACAATAAATAAGGAGTGTGTTGATGACTCAAGCCCCTGGACCAGACTTAAGGCGCAGACCCAAACTCGCCGAGTTGATCAGCGATGATATCAAGCGCTGGATTGCTGCCGAGTCTTTGGGGGAAGGCGACCGGCTGCCGAACGAAAAAGCGCTGATGGAGCTTTACGGTAGCGCCAAGGCCACTGTGCGCGAAGCGCTCAAGATCCTTGAGGTTGAGGGGCTGATCACCTTAAAAACCGGGCCTAAAGGGGGCGCGGTGATTAATCAGCCAGGCATGGAACCCGCAAGCCGAATGCTGCGTAACTTTCTGCATTTCCAGCAACTGGATGGCAAGCAAGTTTACCAGTTGCGCAAACTGTTGGAAGTAGAGCTGGCGGCATCAGTAGTGGGAAAGCTCACCGAGCACGACTTCCAGCAGTTGGAAGCCAATATGTCGGCCTGCGCCTGTTGCGCGAGCGATGCAGAGGATCACCGACACCAGCGCTTTTTGGAGCTCGAATTTCACCAACTGTTGGCCCGTGTCTGCCCTAACCCTTTGCTCGCGTTTATGTGCCAGTTTTTAAACGACATGCTGCGCGACTTGGTGGTGATCAAAAAAGCTTACGTTCCCGAACGTAAGCAGTTCGATCACGCCAACCAGGACTACCACCGCCAGTTGGTGGAAGCCTACCGCGCTGAAGATACTCAGCGTGTGCGTCAGGTAATGGCCGAACATATGGCCGATGCCGAGCACCATATGAGCGCGCTGGAAGCGGAAATGGCCGCGCAAATGCTGATCAGCAATGATTCTCCCAATATTCAGAACCATCGATCCAAGCTACATGATTTACCAACGGAAAACCTGTCCGTTTAACCTTGCGAGGATACTGAAATGAACACCTACGTTTCGCCAACATCTGATATCACCAGCTTACTTACCGACAGTGACCGCCTCTGGGAAGCACTAATGGAGATGGCCAAGCTGGGCGCCACCCCTAAAGGCGGCGTCAATCGTCAGGCGCTTACCGATCTAGAACGTCAGGGACGTGATCTATTTATTCAATGGTGTCGCGCAGAGGGCTGCACGATACGGATTGATAATATCGGCAATATTTTTGCCCGCCGGGAAGGCAGCGACCCCAACGCAAAAACTGTCATGGCAGGCAGCCACTTGGATAGCCAGCCTACCGGTGGCAAGTACGACGGCTGCTTCGGCGTGCTCTCTGGTTTGGAAGTGATTCGCACCCTTAACCAGCACAACATCACCACCCAATCCCCTATCGAGGTAGTGGCCTGGACTAACGAGGAGGGCTGCCGTTTTCCGCCCTGCATGATGGGCTCTGGCGTATTCACCGGCGAGCTGGCGTTTGACGCCATGATGGCGCGCACCGACGCCGATGGAGTCACGGTAAGCGATGCCCTGGATGCCATTCACTACCGCGGAAGCGATAGCGTCTCACCAGATGAGATAAAGGCCTACTTTGAACCGCACATTGAGCAGGGCCCGATCCTTGAAGATACCGACACGACTATTGGCGTAGTTATCGGTGGGCTTGGACAGAAGTGGTTCGACTTAACGCTGACCGGACTTGAAGCCCACGCGGGTCCTACGCCGATGAATCTACGCCGCGACGCCATGATGGGTGCTGCGGAAGTTACCCAAGCGCTCAACCGTATCGCCTTTGATCATCAGCCCCACGGGCGCGGCACGGTCGGCTGTATGACCCTACACCCTGGTTCGCGTAATGTGATTCCCGGTCAGGTCAAGATGACCCTGGATATGCGCCATTGGGAGCCTGAAGCGCTTGAGACAATGGGTCAGGCAGTCACCGCCATTGTTGAAGAGATTTGTCAGCGCCATGGCCTTGAATACCACTTGGAACCCACTGCCAATTTCGCCCCTGAATACTTCGACAAAGCGTGCGTGGACGCAGTACGCCAAAGTGCTGAGCAGCTCGAGCTTTCCCATATGGATATCATCAGCGGTGCAGGCCACGATGCGATGTTTGTCGGCCGCGTTGCTCCCGCCGCGATGATCTTTATTCCCTGCAAGGATGGCATCAGTCACAACGAGATCGAAAGTGCGACGCCAGAGCATGTCCACGCAGGCTGTAACGTTTTACTGCACGCCATGCTAAATGCTGCCGGTGTAGAAAGTGGGGAGTAACGATGGCTGACACTTTTGAAACCCTTACAGCAGTCGACGCATTAGCACGTTTCGGTGAGGGTTCGCTCTCGTCAGAAACGCTGGTTGACGACTGCTTGGCACGGATTGCCCGCGATAATCCCAAGGTGAATGCGTTTACCTGCGTTAACGAGGTAGAAGCCCGGCGTTTGGCAGCAGAATCCGCACAGCGATGGCAGGCAGGGGCGCCGCTTGGCCCGCTGGACGGGATACCTGTCACCATCAAGGATTTAACCTTAACCGAAGGCCTCCCTACACGGCTGGGCTCGACGACCACGTCACCAGATGGCCCTTGGGTGGTAGATGCCCCGATCAGCCGCCATCTACGCAACGCCGGGGCTATCGTAATCGGCAAGACCACCTCACCAGAGTTTGGTTGGAAAGGCGTCACCGACAACCCACTACACGGGATTACCCGCAACCCTTGGAACCCAGCACTAACGCCTGGGGGCTCATCGGGCGGCGCGGGGGCAGCAGCGGCGCTCAATCTAGGCCTGCTTCACCAGGGCAGCGACGCAGGCGGCTCTATCCGTATACCGTGCAGCTTTACCGGCACATTTGGTATTAAGCCGACCTTTGGCTGGGTGCCCCAGTGGCCCGCTAGCACCATGAGTACGCTCTCCCATTTAGGCCCTATGACCCGCACCGCAGCTGACAGCGCATTAATGCTTAGCGTGATGGCGCAACCCGATGCTCGGGATGGCTACTCTGGCAATCCGCTTGGACCGGACTGGCTGACGCCTCCCCCTGCGTATCTAAGCGGCTGGCGAATCGCCTTCAGCGCCAATCTTGGCTATGTAGACGTAGCCCCAGATATTGCCCAGCGAGTTGAGGAGGCCGCGGGCTACCTTGAAGCGCTGGGGGCCACAGTAGTGCGAGTTGATCCTGGCTTTAGTGATCCGCTCAAGACCTTTAATACGCTCTGGTTTGCGGGGGCTACCCAAGCACTTGAGCGCCTGGATGAAAAACAAAAAACTGCGCTCGACCCTGGGTTTCTGGATATCGCCAGACGCGGGCAGGATGTGTCGCTTTCCGCCTACCTTGCGGCCCGACGAGAACGTAGCGAATTAACCGCTCATATGGCGACGTTTCATGAGCAGTACGACCTGCTGGTCACACCCACCATGCCAATTGCGCCCTTCGCTGCGGGCCATAACGTACCACCGGACGACCGTTATCGTGACTGGATGGATTGGACGCCGTTTAGCTACCCCTTCAATCTCACCCAGCAGCCCGCCGCCTCGCTGCCTTGCGGTCTGGATAGCCAAGGGCTGCCGGTGGGGTTGCATCTGGTGGCGGGCAAATACCAAGATCTCAAGGTACTGCATGTCGCTCAGCTACTTGAGCGCTACTTGCCGCCGCTGACACCGCCCAATTAATGGTTAACCCGCCGCAGCGCCAGCTCAGCAAACTGCCTGCGGGAGGGTTTAAAGCCCACTCCTGGCGGCCAGGCCAGCCAGGCATCGGGCACCATAAAGCCGGGTAGCGCCTCGCGTACCCAGGCACTTATCGCCTGTTCTGTCACGGCTTCTCCATGCCAATCGATAAACGCCACCGGGCGCTCGCCCCACTCGGGGTGGGGCACCGGTACGACTAACGCCTGGGCAACGCCAGGGTGATCAACCAAGCGCTGCTCAATGGCTTCTGGCTGAATATTCTCGCCGCCGGAGATAAAACCATTATCAAGCCGCCCTTCCACCACTAGCGCGCCTTCCGTGGTGAAGTGCCCCTTATCGCGGGTGGCAAACCAGCCCTGATCGTTGAGCGCTGGGTCAACCTCGCCATTATTCAAATAACCGCAGAATAGAGTCTCGCCGCGCACCTGTATCTCACCTTCAACAACCCTCACCTCACGGCCTGGCAGCGGCCTGCCGACGACGCCCGGCGCGGTAGGTATACCAGTGCAGACTTGGCTGGCCATCTCGGATAGCCCATAGCTAACCTTCGGCGTCAGCCCCAGGAATGCCATCTGCACCACCAGCGGCGCAGGAATGGCCGCACCGCCCAGCAGCAGCTCGCGCAGTTGAGTGCTCTTAGGCGTAAAGCCCGCTTTCAGCAGCCGCCAAAGCTGGGTGGGCACTAGCGAAAGATGGGTGATTGATTGCTGCTCAAGGCGCGCGGGAAGCGTTTGCGGATCGCCATCGAGAATCACCCGCCCACCGGCCATAAAAACGCGGAACGGAATAGCATAGCCACCGATATGAAACAGCGGTAGCGACAACAGCCAGCCACTGTTTTGATCAACCGGAATAACCACCGCCGATCCCCGCGCCGAGGCCAAATGATTGGCCACACGATGCAGCACCGGCTTGGGCGTGCCGCTGGAGCCGGAGGTGAAAATGGTGTTACACAGCTGGCTACCATCAAGCGCCGGAGGCTCACCTGCATCAGCTTCCGCCCGGAAATCGAGAGTGATCGGCGTTAGCTTTGAAGCGTAATCATTGTCACTTTCCGTCTGGCAAACGCGGCCAGCCCGCAAACGCTTGGCCAGGCCAAGCTGCTGAGTAACAGGAAATGCTGGGTTAAGCGGGCAGAAAATCACCCCGATCCGCAGGCAGGCCCACGCCAGCAGCAAGGATTCAAGCGAGCCTTTGGCAGGGACGACTAGCCGATCACCTGGCACAAAACCTTTCCGAGCCAGTTGCTGTGCTAAACACGCTACGCGGCGGTTGAGCGTTCGGTAACTAAGCTTCACCGAACCCGCCTCTATGGCGATTTTCTCAGGGGTCTCTTTGGCCCAGTAGTAAATAGGGCAAGTATCTTTCACGCTGAATTTTCCATTTTATAGAGACAATGCAAGCTTTCTGTCATCACTCCGCCTCCGGCAGTGGTCACGCGCTCGGTAAGCCAGAGGCCGGTATCCAGCCCCGGTGGCTCATGAGGCGCCCACTCGCTAGCCAACCGGGCAAGCAACCCAAGGCCTAAATCGGATTCAAAGCTGGAGGAAACTACCACGCATAGATTGACCGCCCGTGCCCGCTGAACAAGTACCTCGCAGTCGCTTAGCGAGCCAATCAGCGTGGGTTTGATCACCAGGGCTTTAAGCTGCGGGTGATAGTTCCACTCTTCCCTGCGCGAGAGGGTTTCATCCAGGGCAATGGCTACCCCAGTCGCTTCTGCCACGGCGATGGTGTCAGCAAAGGCAGCGCAGGGCTCTTCCAGGTAGTCGATTTGCGCAAGAGGTAGGCGCTCACAGAAGCGCTGGGCTTCTTCCCGCGTCCAGCCGCTATTGGCATCCAGAATCAGCTTAGTAGTGGGCAGCCGCGCGGCAAGCTTTTCGATCAGCGCCAGTTCTTCCTCCATGGCATAGCGTGCCACCTTTAACTTGAGCCGAGACGGTGGCGACGCTTGCCAATGGGAGGTTGAAAGAGACTGTATCAATGCTGCTGGCTCCCCCTGGAGCAGCGGGTAGGGCGGTAAAGGCGCTGGAAGATTGAGTGGCCAAACGCGTTGGGCGCAGTCAAACCCAAACTGCACTGACGGCAGCGTTGGGGAGACTTTTTCGCCTCGGCTCAAAGCAACCAAGCAAGCCAGACTTTCGGCTTCAGCTTCCACCAGCGTTTCAGTCGAGAATCCAGGTAGCGGGGCAATCTCGCCCCACTGGCCATTAATGGAAACTAACAGCCCCTCTCTATTCGCCAGCCGCTCTCCTTTAAACATCAACGGCTGACGGAACGGTAGAGAGTAGCGGTAGAGCGCCAGTTGCATTAAGGGTTACGGGGGTAGCGGGAGAAGTCCGGGCGACGCTTTTCGTTGAAGGCGTTACGCCCTTCCTGCCCCTCTTCGGTCATGTAGTAGAGCATGGTGGCGTTACCCGCTAGCTCCTGCAGCCCGGCCTGACCGTCGCAGTCGGCATTGAGCGCGGCTTTTAGGCAGCGCAGCGCCATGGGGCTATGCTGTAGCATTTCCCGGCACCAGCGCACGCTCTCTTTTTCCAGCTCTTCCAGCGGCACCACGTGATTAACAAGCCCCATTTCCAGCGCTTGAGCGGCGCTGTACTGGCGGCACAAAAACCAGATCTCCCGGGCCTTTTTCTGGCCCACAATGCGCGCCATATAAGAGGCGCCGTAGCCGCCATCGAAGGAGCCTACTTTAGGGCCGGTTTGGCCAAAGACAGCGTTATCGGCGGCAATGGTCAGATCACACATTAGATGCAGAACATGACCGCCGCCAATGGCGTAGCCCGCCACCATGGCGACCACCGGCTTGGGGCAGGTGCGAATATCGCGCTGGAAATCCAGCACGTTGAGGTGGTGGGTGCCCTCTTCATCCTGGTAGCCGCCGTAGTCACCGCGAATGCGCTGGTCACCGCCGGAACAGAACGCTTTGTCGCCTGCACCCGTAAGCAGAATGGCGCCAATGGTGCTGTCGTGGCGAGCGCGGTTTAGCGCTTGGGCCATCTCGCTAACCGTTAGCGGGCGAAAGGCGTTGCGCACCTCGGGGCGGTTGATGGTGATGCGCGCAATGCCGTCGGCAGTGGTGTGGTACAAAATATCCTGATAGCCATCTGAGCGATCCTGCCACTCTACCGGGCCATAGAGTTCCGTTTCAGTGAGTCCGTTAATCATGTCAGTCTCTTTTTATCAGTTGGGACGAATGCTGACAGCGCGCCGTTTAACCCAGCATACCTATGACGACCAAGCCCAGCGCCACCATGCTGAGCAGCGCAGCGCCACCGTACATCAGCTTTTTGTTAAGTGCGTCATTGCCCACGCTGATATCAAACATCCCATGGCGCAGGCGGTGGGCGGCATGAAATAGTGGCAAGCAAACAACTGCCCCAACAAACAGAAAGCCCGGTACGCTAAACAGCAGCTTTGAGGCTCGTTCATAGCTCAGCGCCTCGGCAGGCAACAGGCCAAGAGGCAGTAGAATAGCGATAAAGAGAATAACGGCAGGCAGGAAGACGGCAAAGCAGACACCGCCCGCGCTAAACAGCCCCCACCAGAGCGGTTCATCAAAGGCTTGTTTATGTTTACTTATGGCTATTTTTTCCATGTTCATGCCCTCCCCAATAGCCAGAAAAACAGTAGCGCGACCGCTACGACTCCCGCCCACTGCCCAGCAACAATGACTTGGTCAGGCAGGCTATGCCCGGCGATGCGCAGCGGCATGACCCGCGGAAACAGTACAAAGAAGGTGGCAGCGTGAAACAAGCTGGCGGCCAGTGCGAGAAGATTAAGCACTAATACGATGGGAGAGCCCATAAAGGCGATCCACCCTTGCCAGCTTTCTGCCCCTTGCAGAAGAGCAAACATACCGGCGAGTAAGCAGAACGTGAAAAACAGCAGCGGCAGTACCGTGGCTTCACGCAGCATATAGAGCTTAAAAAAGCCGTGCTTCAGCCACCAAGTGCGTTTCAGCGGCGGCAAGCGTTGTGTTGATGATTTATCCATGATGCTCCTCCCCCTATCCTTTAAACAGCGCGATAAGCGTGTGTTTGGCCGCCTCAACCTTGCCCTGATTCACCGCCGCGGCCGGGTCAACGTGTTTGGGGCAGACCTTGGAGCAGAACCCCACAAACGTGCAACTCCACACCCCTTCATGGCGATTGAGCTCCGCCATGCGCTGCTTCTTACCGTGGTCGCGGCTATCCAGGTTGTAGCGGTGGGCCAGCGTTATCGCCGCTGGGCCAAGGAACTCAGGGTTCAGCCCAAACTGCGGGCAGGCTGAGTAACAAAGCCCACAGTTTATGCAGTTAGCAAACTGCTTATAGCGTTCAAGTTGTTCAGGTGTCTGGCGGTAGGTTTCCGGCGCTTGCGGGTCAAACGCTTTCACCGGGTTGTCGTCAATCAAATAGGGCTTCACCGCCGCCAGATGCTCCAGGAATATCTCCATATCCACCACCAGATCCCGCTGCACGGGGAAGTGGGCCAGCGGTTCAATGCGAATATCGCCCTCGTAATCGCGCAGGAAGGTTTTGCAGCCGAGCTTGGGAATGCCGTTCACCATGACCCCGCAGGAGCCGCAAATCGCCATCCGGCAGGACCAGCGGTAGCTCAAGGTGCTATCGAGCTGCTCTTTAATATGGTTGAGAGCATCCAGCAGGGATGTGCTGTCATCCACCGGTAAGTCGTACGCCTGCCAGTAGGACTCCGTCGAATTATCCGGCAGGTAGCGTTTGACGCTGATGTGCTTGGTACTTATGTTTTTAGTACTGATGTTATTAGTACCGATGTTATTAGTGCTAACACGCTTGGCAGTGATTTGCTCGGTACTCATGCTTTACTCCCCTTACCCGCATCGCCATAAGCCCGTTCAGCGGGGGCAGAAAACCGCACATCAACGTCCTGCCAGCGCAACTCAGCATGAGCATCGCCTTGATAGAACACCTGGCTGTGTTTGAGGTAGTTAACGTCATCACGTTTCTGCATACCTTCATCCAAGCGCTGGTGGGCGCCACGGGATTCACGGCGCTCCAGCGCCCCCAAACAAGAGGCTTCGGCAATATCCAGGCCACACTCTAGTTCAAGACACTCAAGCAACTCGGTATTGAAGATCTTGCTGGTATCGTTAACGCGAACCTTATTAAAGCGCTCACGTAGCTGGCGCATGGTATCCAGCGAATGGCGCATGCCCTCTTCAGTGCGGTAAATACCGCAGCCGTCCTCCATGGCTTGTACCATGGCGTGCTTGAGTGCTACCCAGTTCTCTGCACCCTCCGTTCCATCACAGAGCCGCAGCAGTTTGGCTTGTTGGCGATCGCCCTGGGCTTCCAACAGACGCTCATCGGCCCACTCGGTTTTGGCTGCTCGCTGGCTCGCTTGTTCACCGGCTAAGCGGCCAAACACCAGCAGCTCTGTCAACGAGTTGGAGCCCAGGCGGTTGGCACCGTGCAAACCGACAGAAGCACACTCCCCGGCGGCGTAGAGCCCGGCGATTGAGGTTTCGCACTTAGGATCGGTTTCAATACCGCCCATGGTGTAGTGCACCGCCGGGCGAATGGGAATCGGCTCTTTAACAGGGTCGACGTTGATGTAGGCTTTCGCCAGCTCGCAGATAAACGGCAGACGTTCCAGAATGGTCTTTTCGCCTAAATGACGCAGGTCGAGATAGACCACATCGCTGTCGCCAAACTTGCCGGTGCGGCCCGCCTGCTGCTCCTGCCAAAATGCCTGGGAAAGCTTGTCCCGTGGCCCCAGTTCCATGTACTTGTTTTCCGGCTTGCCCAGCGGAGTTTCCGGGCCCAGGCCGTAATCCTGCAGGTAACGATAGCCATCCTTATTGAGCAGAATGCCACCTTCGCCCCGGCACGCTTCGGTAATCAAAATGCCAGAACCGGGCAGGCCGGTGGGGTGGTACTGGACGAACTCCATATCCCGCAGCGCCACACCGTGACGATAGGCCATCGCCATGCCGTCACCAGTGACAATGCCCGCATTGGTATTGAAGCGGAACAAGCGCCCAGCGCCACCGGTGGCGAGCACCACCGCCTTTGCGCGCAGCAGGGTCAGCTCGCCGGTGGCAATTTGATGCGCAATCACGCCGATCACAGCGCCCTCGTGAACGGCCAGGTCGAGTACGAAGTACTCATCGAAACGCTCGATTTCAGGATACTTGAGTGAGGTCTGAAACAGGGTGTGGAGCATATGGAAGCCGGTTTTGTCGGCCGCAAACCAGGTGCGGGCCGTTTTCATGCCTCCAAAGCGGCGCACCTGCACTTGGCCATCGTCTTTTCGGCTCCAGGGGCAGCCCCATCGCTCCATCTGCACCAGTTCTTGATAAGCATGATGGACAAAGTAGTCGGCCACACCCTGTTCCACCAGCCAATCGCCGCCTGACACCGTGTCATCAAAATGTGCCTGATGCGAGTCTTCGGGGCTGGTAACCGCGGCAGCGCCACCTTCAGCAGCCACAGTATGCGAGCGCATGGGATAAACCTTGGACAGCAGCGCAATTCGTTGAGGGGTCTTGTGCTCCTTAGCGTGTTCAGCGGCACCAATAGCAGCGCGTAAGCCTGCTCCCCCACCACCCACAATAACGATATCGAAATCTCGCTGCTGCATGACAATCCCTTCCGTTCGCTAGGTTCAAAGGCCGCAAATGCGACGCTCTTCGAGGCCCTATCCTGGATTGAAACTACCATACCCCTGGTCAGCAAAATTTTTATTGCGCATTGGTCTAAAGAACTATTGACCCGCGTCAAGAAAAGTACAAACCAGGGTGGTGCTAAGCCGATATTAGGGCCATAACATCCTGGCTCTAATTTACTTCGCTCTCTGACGCTGTGCTTCTCTTACCGCTGCGCTTGGCAGAGATCCCCCTGTAAAAACGTTTACTATTAAACATAGAAGAGAGCGGCCGCATGAACAGCAATGCTCAATCCTCACCGCGATGGAAACTATTAGCACCGCTAGCCGTTACTATTATCATCGCGCTGATACCCACTCCCCCGGGGCTAGCGCCTCATGCGTGGTACTTCTTCGCTATTTTCCTGGGCTGTGTTGTGGGCCTGATTCTTGAACCATTACCAGGCGCAGTGGTGGGGCTGATCGGCGTTACCCTGGTGGCACTTCTTTCCAGATGGGTGCTGTTCTCTCCCGAGCAACTAGCGACCGAAGGATTTAATGCCGCGGGCCAAGCCTTTTCGTGGGCGGTCTCGGGCTTTACCAACTCCACTGTGTGGCTGATTTTCGGCGCTTTTATGTTTGCCCTGGGGTACGAAAAAACCGGACTGGGCAGACGGATATCGCTCTGGCTGGTCAAGGCAATGGGGAAACGCACCTTGACCCTTGGCTACGCGGTGATGATTGCCGATGGCATTTTGGCCCCCTTTACGCCCTCCAACACCGCCCGTAGCGGGGGCACAATCTACCCCGTCATTCGCAACCTGCCGCCGCTTTACGATTCGCACCCCAACGATCCCAGCATGAAGCGCATGGGTAGCTTCTTAATGTGGACGGCGCTAGCCTCTACCTGCGTGACCAGCTCGCTATTTTTGACCGCTCTGGCCCCTAACCTATTGGCTATTGCGCTAACCGAAAGTGCCACCGGCATTCAGATTAACTGGGGGCAGTGGTTTATGGCGGTAGCGCCAGTGGGCATTCTGCTACTGCTGCTAGTGCCGCTGCTGAGCTACTGGCTATGCGCTCCTGAAGTGAAAGCGGGCCATGAAATTTCCGATTGGGCGGGTGAGGAGCTGACTAAGCTGGGGGCACTGACTCGCCATGAAATAATGCTGGTCATTATGGTTATCACCGCCCTGCTGCTGTGGATTTTTGCCGGCGACATTATCTCTGGGTCATTAGTAGGACTCGTAGTGATCTGTGGCATGTTGTTAACCGGTATTGTGACCTGGAGCGATATTCTCGATAACCGAGCAGCCTGGAATACCTTTGTGTGGTTTGCCACCCTGGTGGCGCTAGCGGGAGGGCTGAGCCTAGTGGGGTTTGTTAACTGGTTTGGCGGCATGGTTGGCGGACAGATAAGCCACTTCGACCCGCTGATGGCGATGGTGGCGCTGGTGGTCATCTTCTATCTATTGCACTACTTCTTTGCCAGCGTGACGGCACATGTCACCGCCCTGCTACCGGTAATTCTGGCAGCGGCATCAGGCATTGCCGGGCTGGATATGCAGATGTTTATCCTGCTACTACTGCCCACACTTGGCTTTATGGGCATTCTCACGCCCTACGGCACAGGGCCAAGCCCGGTTTACTACGGCAGCGGCTACCTGCCCAGCGCACTCTTTTGGCGTCTAGGGGCGATCTTCGGACTGCTATTCCTGGTGGTTTGGTTGGTGATCGGCCTGCCCTGGTTAATGCTGATCAGCTGATAAACATTAGCCTAGCGTGCGATACCAGGCATTGAGCGGCTGAGCGATCATCTTTGGTTGCTCAGCATGAAGATTGTGGCCCCCTTCCAGCGTGATATGGCGCAGGCGCGGGGCCATCGTTGCTAGATGAGACGCCAGAGTGTGGAACTTGATGTCTCGCTGCCCCGAAAAGTAGCTCACTGGAAGCGTGGTATTTTCCAACCACGACCATAGTGACGGCTGATGACCCAAGGAAGTTGACCGCAGCATGTTAGCGATGGCTGACCCACGATTCGCTAGACGGCGCTGAATCTGCCGACTGCGCTGGCCCTCGGTAAGATCGGCGAATACCGGCTGCTGATACCAGTCGGCAAGCACATCCTCTAATGGCTCCTGCTCGAAGCGTGTTGCCCAGCGTTCATCGTGAGCAATTCGGGCAAAACGCTCACTGGCGGGCAGCCCTGGGTGGGCACTTTCCAGCCAGAGCGCTTCCAGCCCCGGCGGCTGACGGCTGGCATGGTACAGCGCCAAGCGCCCGCCCAGGGAGTAGCCCAGCAGGCAGTAACGGCTAACACCTCGATCTATCAATGTGTCGCAAAGCCAGTGATGAAACGCCTCAAACGAGGCTACCCGTACCTGATGATTCTGGCCGTGCCCTGGCAAGTCCAGCGCCAGACAATCTACCCCATCCAAGCCAGCACTCACATCCGTCCAGTCGTGGCGGTTGCCCAGCAGGCCATGCAGCATGATAAGGGTCGGCAGCTGCATCTGCGGTTTACTGCTCACGCGGCACCTCTCGAATCTCTTCACCAAGACTCGTGAGATCATCAGCTACCTGCTGATGGGGTACGTTAACCTCTATCAACGTAACGCCCGCCTGCAGTGCCTGGGTGTAGGCCGCCGTAAAGGCATCCAGTGACTCTGGCGCGAAGTAACCGAGCCCAAACATCTTAGCCGCATGCTCAAAGTGCAAGCCATGGGGCTGGAGGTAATAGCGCTCCAGCAGCCCACTCTCTTTAGGCACCGGCAGCATATGGAAAATACTGCCGCCATCATTATTGAGAATAATCACCACCAGGGGCTGGGAGGCCTGCTTTAAAAGCGCCAAGCTATTGAGATCATGTAGCGCACTGGTATCTCCCAGTACAATCGTAGTGGGCTGTGAATGGGTGCAGCTGAGGCCGTAAGCCGTCGCGATCAGACCATCGATACCCGACGCGCCGCGATTGGCAAATACTCGCAGCGGCGTTTGGCGATGCGTACCCAGCATATTCATTAGCCGCGCAGGTAGGCTGTTGCCTATAAACAGTTGCCCTTCCACCAACTGCGAGAGCTGGTGGCAAACGCCCAATTCTGAGAATGCGGTACAGCGCTCCTCCACAAGCTGACTAGTGCGGCGTTGGAGGCTATTCAGCTGATGCCAGGGAGGCTGTTTCGGCATCGTGGGCAAATCAGCGATAAAGTCGGCAGGCGAGCATATCAAACGGCGTTTAACGCAGTAGTCAGGATCCAGCCGCTGGGGCAGCGGATCAACCAACCAGACATCCTGCCATGGATGCTGGGCAATAAATTGGCTTAACCGCTTGGAGATTAGCCGGCCACCAAACTGAAGCAGCACTTCTGCCTTAGCGATTTCAGCGCTGAAACGTTCATCATGCAACGCCAGATCAAAGTGAATCAGGTTGAGAGGGTCAAACCGAACCTGGCTCTGTATGTCGGCCAGCAGCGGCCAGCCGAGTTGCTTGGATAGCTCAATAGCATGCTGCGCCTGATGGGCATCATCAACACTGCCTACAACAATCAGGCCCCGCTGCTGGGCAAACGTTTTCCACTCGTTGTTAAGTGCTGGAACCGCAGGACTGGATGACCAATCACTCCACGGTTTTAAAGTCGTCAGCCAATCCCCCAGCGGGGCAAGATAGTCACTGGCATCCACCAGGCAACTGCCGGGGTAAAGCGGTTCGCGGTAACGGCAGTTAATGTGGATGGGCCCAGGCGTACGGCGTTGCTGGTCAACAGCTTGGTCAAGCGTACTGAGTAGAAACGCTGCTTTGATCTCAGCATCTGGCGGCGGCAAGTCGTGGTGAACAATAGTGTGGCGGGAGAAAATATCCCGCTGATCAATCGCCTGATTGCTGCCGTTATCCAGCAGTTCAATGGGGCGGTCGGCAGAGAGCACAATGAGCGGCACGCCGAGCAGTTTGGCTTCCACTACCGCCGGGTAAAGGTTGGCTACAGCGGTGCCTGAGGTAGTGATAATAACGACCGGGCGCTGACTGCCCCGGGCAATACCCAGCGCCATAAACCCCAGCCCACGCTCATCAAAATGGCAGTGGCAACGCAGCCCGGCATGCTCACTAGCCGCCATGGTCAAAGGCGATGAGCGTGAGCCCGGCGCCAGCACTACGTCGTGCACGCCTAAGCGGTAGAGCTCTTCCAGCATCAGCGCCGCCCACACATGATTAAAGGTGGCGTGTTGGAGGGCAAAATCGGTAGATACAGGTGCTGTCATATGCATTATCCCATCCCTAGTAGCGACATAATGTCAGCGATTTTCGTATCCAGTTCGCGCCACTCCTCGTCCGGTTGGGAGCCTGCCACAATGCCTGCACCGGCATAGAGTCGAATCGCTTCCGGGCCGATATGGGCGCAGCGAATGGTTACTGCTAGCTCGCTGCTGGCGTGGCTGATTTTGCCGAAGACGCCCGCGTACCAGCCGCGTTGATGACGCTCATGATGGCGAATAAATGCCAACGCAGATTCACGGGGAACGCCACCTACCGCCGGGGTAGGCGGTAGCACTGAAAGCAGTTGCTGGTCGGTGACGTCTCGGTGCAACTCGGCGTGAATCAGACGGCGGATATGCTGCACCGAGCACAGCTTAACAATATGCGCCTCGCTCATCTGGACTTGAGCAGAAAGTGGCTCAAGCTGGGTCAAAAGCTGCTGATAGACACACTGGTTTTCCAAGCTATTTTTCTTATCGGCCAGCAGTTCATCGGCAAGCGCTTGATCTTGTTGGGCATCCCGCCCACGGCGCGTGGTACCCGCCAGCGCCTCAGTCATTAAATGCCTGCCTTTACGCTTGTAGAGCCGTTCCGGCGGGCAGCCGATAAACGCCTCATACGATGTCAATTGAACGCCAAAGTGAAAACAGTCGGCGGCACCGGCCTGCCAGTGTGCCAGCAGCGCCCAGGGGTTGGGCGTTTCAGTTGTCGTCAGGCAGGTCACCCGGGAGAGCACTACTTTGGGGGTGTGACTCAGATGGTCGGGATGAGTGACCCGCTCTACACACGCCGCCCACTCTTTCTGCGCAGGATGATTTTCACGCTGATAAACATGCGGCAGCAAGCAAGGCAGCGGCTGCTCCTCTTCCAGGGCAGCCAAGCAGACACGAGCCTGGGCTATCTCGGCCTCTGGGCAGCGATCATCAAAGCGCAGATTGAGTGATAGCGTCGCACCAGCTTGCTGTCGCCTAAGCTCTATTCGCGGCAACAAAAAGTGACAGCCAGGAAAGTGCTGCCACCCAGGCGAATCAGGGTCAAAGGCCATACCACCAAAGTAATCCGGCTGCTCGCCGCCAATACCTGCCAGCGCGGCTAGGTCAGCCTGAAGCGCCACCAGCGAATCAAACGCTTTAACAGCCCCCAGCGTCACATGCTCGACGGCGTCCGCATCACGTGATTTCCAGTAAATGTGAGGTAACACGCTTTGCACGTTTAGCCACCCTATCAAGCTATCTACCTGGCAAGGGGTATTAAGGCGAACAAACCCCTTTTTAGCGGTTTCACCAAGCGTATCAAGCTGGTGCTTAAGTGCTTCAATAGGGCCGGTGGGATACATAAATAACCTTTTAGGTAAGCGTTGCTAACGCCTCATATTTGTATTGTCTAAATAACCCGCCAATTCTCACGTAGACTAAAGGTGTATGGAGTATTCGCAGTGTGGCGTAAAGCGATGAGGTTTTTTTGACTTAGATCTGCTTTTCAGCAATTAATCATACATACTTGCATGTTTCTTACTGCTGCGCTTTACCCGTTTTTTACCCGCGAATAGTTAACAGGATATCGACGTAATGGAACCACTCGCTAAGCAGCGTCAACGCCAGGCTTGGCTACTCGCAGCCCGCCCCCGCACCTTACCACTGGCGTGCGCTTCTATTCTGCTGGGCAGCGGACTGGCGGCGACAACCCAGGCCTTTAATCCTGCCGTGCTGCTGCTTGCTCTGTTAACGGCTATTGCGCTGCAAGTGCTCTCAAATCTAGCTAACGACTATGGTGATGCGGCCTCGGGTGCTGACGACGAGCAGCGTATCGGCCCTGTGCGTGCAGTCTCCTCTGGCCTGCTGAGCCCCCAAGCAATGCGCAAGGGAATGGTGATAACCGCGCTTGCTGCCACGCTGCTGGGGCTACTCTTACTGGTGACCGCCTTTGGCAACCAGTGGGGCGAGATTCTCACCTTCGTGCTGCTAGGGGCGGCCTCTTTATTGGCTGCAGTGACCTATACCGTTGGGCTAGGTGGCACGCCCTATGGTTATCGGGGGCTGGGGGACGTTGCGGTCTTTATTTTTTTCGGGCTACTGGGGGTAATAGGCACTTACTACCTTCATGTACAGCAGCTAAGTTGGCTACCGTTTCTACCCGCGGCGGCGTGTGGGTTGCTGGCAACCGCCGTACTCAATGTCAATAACGTGCGCGATATCGAAAGCGATGCGCGTAACGGCAAGATCACCCTGGCAGTGCGGCTGGGCCGCGCTAACGCTATTAGGTATCACTGGTCGCTGCTGGGATTGGCGCTGGCACTCACTCTAATCTATTTGGTTGCTCTGCCGGTGCCGTGGGTGGGATGGAGCTGCCTGCTGGTGGCTAAGCCGCTAATTGATGCCGCCAAAACCTTAAGCCATACCCGTGATGGCGAGATTCTAACCGGCATGCTGAAGAAAACCGCTATCTCGACGCTGCTTTACAGCGTGCTGCTGTCTATTGGCTTAGTATTGTTTTAGTTCCCCCTAACAGCGGGGCTACCACCCCGCTGCCAGTCGACTAACGTTAGCGATCTGAGCCTTACAGCACGACTTCATAACCTTCAAACTTGGGCGGGCCAAGGTAGATACCTTCCGGCGCTTTAGCATTGGCATGCGCTTTGCGGAACGCGTCTGACTTGGTCCAGTCGCGGAAGGCCTCTTCCGACTCCCACACGCTGTGGGAGATAAACACGGTGTGGTCTTCCTGGCTTTCGCCTTGCAGCATTTTGAACTGCTTAAAGCCCGGCACTTCATCCAGGTGAGAGTCGCGGTTGCGCCACACCTCTAAAAAGTCCTCTTCGCGGCCTAGGGCAATCCGAAAACGGTTCATGGCGATATACATAATGACGCTCCTGTTCAACGGGTTCTGCTAGGTAAGTGACGTAAATAGTGGCTTGATGGTAACGTTCTGGGGTTATGACGAATAGCTCCCATCA
>Ga0207900_100184_pt1 | contig 19094 bp, 23 predicted proteins | sample LinPmetageLP39_FD_184052 | JGI IMG/M metagenome (GOLD analysis project Ga0207900, IMG submission 184052) | Marine viral communities from the Pacific Ocean - LP-39 (SPAdes) | ecosystem: Environmental > Aquatic > Marine > Oceanic | place: Pacific Ocean | collected 2010-06-14
AAACCATTAGTTTCCGAATTAGATATCCATCTAACTTTACTACCCCCTAACCGCCCATCTCTTATCTGTTTTTTTATTGTAGAATATTAGACATAAAAAACTCTAGTCTTTTTTTAAAAAAAATCATATTTATCAACTATTTAAGGTATTATATACACAATACCTTTTTTTCAGCCTTTACAAAATGTATACGGAAATTAGAAGGTAGTTTAAAAACATATGTTTATGGATTTATTGCTTAGCTTAAGCGTACATCAGTAAAACTAGCTATTTTTAAACGACCACTACTAATTCATTAGTGTGTTCGACGGCGGTAAGAAATTATTCTGGATAAGGCGAGCCAATACCTAGTCGACATTTGTGCTACATGATCGCCGTGCGCCCCAACGGTTACTACGCTTGGTGTTAAATGGCGCTTTCTAATTGAGACCCGGGAAGATCAATGTCTGCTTGGATTGACCAAGCATTCGTGGCTGGAGAGTGGTGGTTTATTAGACTACCGCATTATCTACCAGGATTTACGTAAAGCTGGCGATCCTACCGAGTAGCTCGGTGAACAAGAAAGGTTTACGTTCTCTGAGTGCTTATCGACAACGACTTGGCTACTACGATGACCTATAGCATGCTTCTCGTATGGTCCACTCATTTAGGTCGGTGTCGCTGGGTGACTGTTATTACTTACATCCGGACGTAAGAAAACTGGCACTATTTATCGGTCGTAATTGATCTATTTTCATGTCATGTCATTGGCTGGTCGAAGAAGTCACGTATAACTACTGAATTAGTGCTGAATTCTTGATTGTCGACAGTTTATTTGGGAAAACAACTCGGAAATTTGATGGAGGATTCGGTCATGGAAGCCAGTTCTGCAGCTGAGACTAGCAAAGCTTTCTGAAGGCTAATCACTCGGTGGATATTATGAGCCAACTTAGTAACTGCCATGACAATGTCGTTGCTGGAAACTTCATTCAACTTCTCAAGCTAGAGTGAATCAAGCGACATATCTATTCGACACGGTAAGCGGGCAGACGCGACTTCTTCATATTTACTGTAATGCTAAAACACATGGGGCAGTCACAGCACGAGTACTAATTTGTCACGGCGAAGTATGAAAAACGTTATCTTTAGAACCTAACGGTTGTCTAGAATATCTGGGCGAAAAAATTAGATTAGACAGCGGATTTAAACATAAACTTGCTATTCTTCAGCAAATTAATCTTTATGAAGTCGAATCTTTTATACATTTCACTTGAGTAATTAGATTTCTGCCACCCTCGTTATCGATTCTCTTATGCATTTACTCGAAAATGCCTCTCACTTTTCACATGTGGTACTGCCAGATGTAGCATCTGCGTTTTTCTCATTCTGGCTAGCTAACCAATTTTTTAACCTTGAATTTACAATATCTCAATAACTTATGGTTGTTATCTTCAATTATCTTTGAACGTATAATTGCGTATGATGTCTGACCATTCTGCTTCGTTTTCCAGCACTGATAATCGATCTTCCAGCATTTCCCGAATTCCCTTCCCTATTGCATGTTTTTCTTCAAGTGTCAGGTATATGCTTCCGTTGGCAGTGGTCACACTCAACTGTGAAGGACGCCATTGCTGATCGAGTGCATTGCGGGTACTCTCAATCGCTTCATCTAACGCCATACCGCCCAGGGCGGCGAGAATGTTCTCGTGTCGCATCATGGCCATTCTCCTGTGGTTCATTACTTATTTAACTTAGTCATAAGCGTTGTTTTACTGCGTATAAAGCTATAATAGTGTATCCCCTAATAAAGATGACTTTTGGCCATGGCTCTCCGCAAAATCAGCGATTTGAAACCCGTATTCACCGGGGATAACGTAGTTGAATGGCAGTCGCCCAGCGGGACGCGATATCGCTTTGAGCGCGACCGTTGCGCCGTCGGACAGGAAATAATACCTGGCAGCGAGAGTTATGACTGGCACGTTCTAGTGAAGAGCGATGTCACCCATGCCAAACGTCGCGTGTTTGAGCTAATCAACGAAGATGAATTTTGATTCCTCTTCAAGCCACTGCTGGCTCTTTGGATGTACCGAGCCCGGGTTGGTCGAAGCATGACCGCTCGCTTCTTCAGCGTTCGGCCAAATATCTTCAGCTTGACTGGCAATGTTTTTACACTAGCTTACGGTGCAGTTCAGCAAAGCAATGAAATATTGCTTTGCCACTTCAGGTGGCTTATTAGTGATCCGTTAAGTAAAGATAAATCTTGCCATTACTTCTACAATGACGACACCCGCCAGAACCCCATAAACGGCGCCTGAAATGTAGCTTAACAAGACACCGGCACACTCTGAACTCCTGAAGCGAGAATGGAAAACGCCCGCCAACATACCGATAGTCCCGTAAACAAGAACTTCCATCAAGACGTTCACGGCACCCAGCATCGCTAGTTGCAACCCAGCGTTCTGTGCATCGCCCATAAACAGAGGAAGGACTGAAAGAAAAAACAGAATTACTTTAGGATTAGTTAAGCTGACCAATACGCCTCTCAGATAATGTCGATCTGTCAAAGCTCTGCTGGGACCTCTGGCCATGCGGCGCGCATTACGGATGGTTATATATGCCAGCCACAGCAGATAGGCAGCGCCGAACACCTTCACTGCGTCCAGTAGCAGAGGGTACGACTGAGCAATTTTTCCCACTCCAATGACCACCGTTGCGGCATATACGCTCATGCCGGTTCCTATGCCGAGTATCGCTTTCAGGGCTGACCGGCGTCCACTTTCGAGACCAACGGCAAGCATGTATGCCATATCAGGGCCAGGAGGGAGGAGGAAAAGCAAAATCACTGCAACGAAGGCTGGTAGAACACCGACATCAACCATCATTACGTTCCTTCAGCATCGTTATGGTGCGTGCCTGATCTGCATTACTGATATCGGTCGACCCACGTCGAGTTCTAAAAAATTGAGTCAACAATGAGTGCCCTCCCCATGCTGGAGGCAAGAACTGGGTGCAGACACAGATCGGGCGTGTAAGTCTGACACCAGATCGGGTAGCGAGGCAGAGACAAGACAAGCGCAAAGAGTCGAAGTGATACGGCAGATTACTGCTCCCACGAATTTCTTTGACCAATCGGTCTTGATCTCCGTTGCCGGGGCGCAGTGCAGCATTCACTGATTGGCTGCCAATACTGCTGCGAGGCCTTCTTGCAGATCCTTGACGAAATACTCAGGAACCTCCAGCGACGGGAAATGGCCCCCGTTGTTAGGCGTCCTCCATCGAACAATTTGTCGGTACCGTTCCTGCGCCCAAGGGCGCGGACACTTCTCAATATCGCGTGGATAGATAGTGATGGCTGAGGGGACATTGACCCGAAGCTCGGGATCAAGTCTGTTAACACCACCGTGGCTTTCATAGTAAATGCGGGCTGCCGATGCACCGGTCCGCGTCAGCCAGTAAAGAGTGACGTCGTCCAGAATCCTGTCTCGGGAAATTGTCTCGAACGGACTACCTTCATTGTCTGTCCACTCAGAGAACTTGTCGAGAATCCAAGCAAGAAGTCCCACGGGGGAATCGACAAGCGAGTATCCGATGGTCTGTGGCCGGGTCGCCTGCTGTTTCGCGTACGCCGCTCGGTAGAGCCAGAAATCGCACGTGTCCTCGGCCCATTTGCGCTCGGTTGCTGTCAGCCCGTCCATGGTGAGTCCAGCCGGTGCTTGTGCCAACGTAGTGTGGATGCCGATTACGTGCTCCGGGAACCTGCCGCCGAGGACAGTAGTGATAACGCCTCCCCAGTCGCCGCCGTGAGCGATGAATCTGCTATAGCCGAGCCTTCCCATCAGTTCCACCCAAGCGGCCGCAATCTTTCCGGCTCCCCACCCGGTGGTGGATGGTTTGTCGCTGTAACCAAAGCCTGGGAGCGATGGGATGACTACGTGGAAAGCTGGTACGTCTGCATCTTTCGGATCTGCTAACTCGTCTACCACATCGATGAACTCGGCAATGCTGCCTGGCCAGCCGTGGGTCAAGATCAGAGGCGTGGCATTGGTGCGCGATGAACGACGGTGCAGGAAATGGATTTTGAGACCATCAATGGCCGTCCGGAACTGGCCGATGTGGTTAAGGCGGGTCTCGAATGACCGCCAGTCATACTCTGTGCGCCAGTAGTTCACGAGTTCGATGAGGTCTGCGAGAGGAACGCCCTGTTCCCATCGGCGAGGGTCGGGCGCGGCTTGATAGACCGTCTCGGTCTCTGGTAAACGCGCCGCGGATAATCGAGTGCGCAGATCATCTAGATCAGCGTCAGTTGCGTGAGCTTCAAATGCTTCAATATTGTTAGTTAAATGGTTCATAAGATGCCCCCACTGGAGTGGGCGGACGTCGCGTCGGTGACGTACCAAAGTGTAGGCATGAGACCTCCTAGTAATCGTGGAACCGGCTTTGGCACAATGCGAACCGGCTAAGACGGTTCTATCATGTCTCGATATTAGCGTGCAACCCGCTATTGCTCCCAGCGGAGTAAAGTAAGACCACATGGTCGATTTCCATGCCGCAGGTGGCATGCTAAGGTGGTTCCATGAGAGATCAATTTCCTGACTTCCGCCTCGGTAGTGTGCTATCGACTAGCTTTACGGCAACTCTTAAAGAACGCCAAGGCGACTCTGTTGAGCTCATTCCAACGCCGCAGCGACTCGTCGATTGGCTGGTAATCAACGGTCTAGCCGTGAACTCCTGCACCTCAGCGCAGCTTGAACTCGCTTGGGAACTGAGGGAATCAATTCACGCCGCTGCGACAGCGACTGCTATCGGAGACGCTTTACCTGCTACTGAGATTCAGGTCATCAATGACTGCAGCATTAAGGGTCGGGCCGCCGCTATCCTATCGTTGGAAGGCAAACGTCAATGGCATCTCAGGTCAGCTTCCTGCGTAGAAGATGCCCTAAGCGTAATCGCCGCCGATGCGATCAGCATCATTGCAGGCAAACGAGATGGGAAATTGGCCTTGTGTGCATCACCAACCTGCCAAGCCACCTTCTTCGATACCAGTCAAAGTCGCACCCGCAAATGGTGTGACATGAACACGTGCGGGAATCGTCAAAAGAAAGCGCGCTTTAATCGCAAGAACGGGAATGGCGCTCGGAATGATGCTATCTGAACTGGCTTGCCAGTGAGGGAGTGGCTGGAAGGTAGAAATGGCAGGACAGGCGGTAGCCTATCCCCGTTCGACGGCCCTATTACACACCTTATGAACCCTAACGATATGCCAAGGTTTTCTCCCAATGGGTCGTTGCACATAATCGAACATTTCGGGGATCTAAACCGTTCTATATCACTAACGCATCGCTTGCGACTGTAACACCACTATGTAGTAAGGATGGGATGCAGGATGTTCAGGAAAGGCATTCCTTTCTAGGTTTTGGCGACTGCTAGCTCCTCCCAGCGTGTGGTATAGCGTGGTGAACGGTGCTCGCAGCGTAGCTCCCAAGCATTTTGTTTGCGTGGCATACCTATACGGACGGTGTGCTTCCCATGCTCCCTATTCAGCTTATCCAGCGTTTCCATTAATCGTTTGTTGCGTTCACGCTTCTCATCACTGATTGGCTCAGCCAGCAACCCTAATTGTTCATTGTCGTGATCGCACAGATCTAGCAGCATGACGCCACATTTTTGGTACCAGATGTCTTTTTTATAAATTCTTTCCAGTCCCGCCATGGCGGCTTTGATGAGTTCGCGGCTGTCATCGGTGGGGTGAGGTAGCGGTATCACTAGACGCTTGCTGTAGCTCGGTAAATCTTGCCGAAAGCGATTGGTGTGAACAAACACCATTATCGCCTGCGCCAAGCCATTTTGTTTTCGTAGCTTTTCACCAGCGCGTGAAGCATGGACGCGTAGGGCTTCGCGCAGATCGGTTTTGCTCGTCGTGAGCCGACCGAAAGAACGAGACACCATAATCTGTTGTTTTGGCTGTGATAGATCACCTAACGAAATGCAGCTTTCACCTCTCAACTCGTACACCAGGCGTTCCATTACCACACTAAAATGCCGCCGCAAATGCTTTGGGCTAGCGGTACGTAGCTGCCAAGCATTCTCTATGCCGAGGGTATGAAGCCGCGCAGCACTGCGTCCTGCCACCCCCCAGATCTCATTAACGGGTAGCTGCTCCAGGAATGCTCGAGTGTCATCGCTGTCTGGGTGCATGATGGCCACGCCATTAAACATACTTTCTTTTTTAGATCTATGATTGGCAATTTTTGCTAACGTTTTGCTAGTGCTCAGGCCAACGCTAACTGGGATCCCTGTATCCCGCCTAACTTGCTGCCGCATCATTTGGCATCGTTCTTCCAATGTGGTCGGTTCAAAGCCCTCAAACGATAGAAATGCCTCGTCAATGCTATATACATCCACGTGAGGCGTATGCTGTGAGAGAACATCAGTAACGCGGCTGCTCATATCACCGTAAAGTGCATAATTTGAGCTGAGCAATGTGCATTGCCGGCGAATATAAGGGTCTATCTGATGGGCAGGCATTCCCATTGCCACACCTAAGTTTTTGATTTCTTGCGAACGCGCGACCACGCAGCCGTCGTTATTCGACAAAACGCCGACAGCTTGGCCTTCCAACCTGGGAGCAAAGACTCGTTCGCAGGATACATAGAAATTATTGCAGTCGACCAAGGCAATCATACGGTGAAACCGGGTGCTAGCGGTTGGATGCTATGGGTGGCCACACCCCAATTGTGACAATCATGCCCAGTGAGAGGGAGGGGCTTAAACTCTGGGTTAGAGGCCACCAAATACGGCCGACTGCCCATAATGCTTAGCTTTTTACACGTCAGCTCGCCGTCCACGCTCATGATCACGATATGGCCTGGCTGAGGATTGATAGACCGGTCGACAATTAACAACGCATTATCTTTAATGCCATCACCTTCCATGGAGGTGCCTTTGGCTCGTAGAAAGAACGTTGCACTAGGGTGCTTAATCAAATGGGCAATAAGGTCTAATTCGACCTCGATGTAGTCGTCTGCAGGACTGGGAAAACCAGCGCGTACTTCACCGCCCGCTAAAGGCAGCCTTAGCGGTCGAGCCATAGTGTCTACGCGTCCAAGAATGGTGAAATGCATACTCATGCCATGCTCCCCATCGCTCGCCATGTGCCTGGTAGAGGCACCTCAGTGTTTTCAAACGGTGCGAGCAGCGTGTCTTGTTCAGCCCCCCAATCCGCCAACAACTGCGTACATTCCTCTCTCAAATCATCCGATTGAAAAGGAAGTCCTCCAACGATAACTGGAAGAGTACGGGGACTACTGAATGGCCGTTGCACAGACCATGGGTAAGTTTTCTTGCTCATAAGCGCCTCCCTATATATCTGTTAATATATACAGTATTAAGGGCAGACAATAAGCGATCAGCCTAGTGAATCGCAAGCACTCTTCTTCATTCGTTGGTCTTATCGTGTTGGCAAGCCCACCTTATTTTGACGGTGGTTAGATGAGGGCACCGCGATTTTGGTGCGTAGGCTGACTTGGATGGCCAATTCTCGTCTATCCTGCAGCTATGTGCGGACGATTTGCTTTATTCACCCCGATACCTCAGCTGACCAACAAGGTCGGAGCGGTTATGTCTGAGCGCGACATTGGACCGCGCTACAACGTGGCGCCTGGCACCTGGATCGCGAGCATACGGCAGGCGTCTGAGGACTCGGCTCCCACGCTTGAGGAAATGTGGTGGGGGTTTCGTCCATCGTGGGCCAAAGGTAAGGGCAAGCAAGCAACAAATGCGCGGGTAGAAACCGTAACGACGAATAACTATTTCAAATCGGCATTTGCTAAGCATCGGTGCCTTGTACTCGCTAACGGATGGTACGAATGGATCAAGAACACATCCCCTAAGCAGCCTCATTATCTTTGCCGACAGGATCGCGAGCCCTTGTACCTCGCCGCTATCTACGCAAAGCGGGAGGACGGACGTCTGGGGTGTGCCATTCTCACCGAACCGGCGCGGGGCAGTTCCATCGACGTGCACGACAGGATGCCGTTGATTCTGAACGACGATAGCCTCGAATCCTGGCTTGCCCCTGACCTGACGGATAAAGAAACCATCCGCCATTTAGTGGGGCATATCGATGCGGATCTGATCGAACATTGGCCCGTTAGCACGGCTGTCAACAAACCTTCAGAGGGACAAGGTGACGAGCTGATCAATCCTCTCTAGCGTTCCTGATCTTGAGATTGGCAGTTATCCCAGCGTGTTTATCTATCCGATAGGTTGCAGCCACGGGAAGGAAGAACAAATCCAGAGTGAGCGGGCAACAAAACTATCTCACTGGTAGGTTGAACACCGTAAGGTGTTAGACGTAATCCATCCTCGGCCACTTATGCATGGCTAGTCTCAATTACCACGACGATCACTTCCGCGATGGCTAACTTATTAGCAAAGCCCCCAGAGTAATAGGCCAGCGCACATACCCAAAATAACGGTGCCTAAGATTATGACCACACCAACTAGTTTGCGCGAAGCTGAGATAGAAGCAAAAGCGCGTGGAGCCGTGATAGAAAGCGGCGATTGGTTAACGGCCGATGAAATACTGCAGTTGCCAGGCGTCAGCTTATGCAGCGACTGTGCTCAACCTACGCAGTGGAAACAACAAGGTGATATTTTTACGATCAAAGACCATGGCACCGAATACTACCCTGCGTTTGGGCTTGAGAAAGATGCTGTCTACCAACCGTACAGCGTTATGTCGAAAATCATCGACATCTTCAAAGTGGATAAAGACGGATGGGGAATGGCCTTTTGGTTCCAGTCAGTAAATAGCTATCTTGGCGGGCTGAGACCCCAGGATTTAATAGCTACAGACCCTGACCTCGTTATTGATGCCGCTCTAGATGAGGTGCGAGGGATCACGCATGGATAGTGAGCAGAACAATATAGGGTAGTGGCAATCACGGTCGACACGCTTCAATCAAGCAAAAAAGTAATCAGGGCTCCCCCTTAAGGTGACTAAAGTTATGAAGAAGAGCTACCCGTGGAAAGGGGGTCCTGTCTTGTACGAAGGGTCATCCGCTATAATCCCACAGTGCGAGGATACTCATGTCAGAATCAGCAATTTCGCCTCAAAAGCATAGGAATAATGGCCGTGAAATCCGGGCAGCAAATTTAGATTTCTGGCGATTTATTACAGACCAAGCGTTGCGTAGCGACTCTGAGCGTTTAAAAAGTTTCTGCGAAGGCCTCCCACCAGCGTTATTTCTAGCAGTGCGAGAGACCTTTCAGCTACAGGACAGGCAGGTTGAGGTGGTGTTAGGTGTGTCCGTCTCGACGCTTCACCGCCGCAGACGTGAGGGAAAGAACCTGGACATCGTGGCATCAGAACGTCTTGATAGGATTGCGAGCGTGAGTCACCTCGCGATGAAGGTGTTCGAGGACGAGTCGGCCACCATCGACTGGCTGTCTCGTTCGAACGAAGCGCTGGGTGGACAGGCGCCTCTCATGCTCTGTGGTACTGATATCGAGGCTAAGCAGGTTCAACGTCTACTCCATGCTATGGAGTGTGGCGGGGCGGCATGAAGACTGTTGTTCATTATTGCCCCGGCGGGAGTCTTAAGAGCAAACCAGCTCACTTGCAACAATAGCCTTCACACTGGCCGTGCCCAAGCCGGAGACCCGAGTTAACGTTTCAATACGTCCCCACGGTCGCATCTCAATAATCTGCCCCGCCCGGACGGGTCCCACGTTCGGCAGCTCTGAAAGCTGATCGACAGTCGCCTCGTTCAAGTCAATGCAATACACCTCATCATTAGTCGGTTCGAAAGTGCGATCATCAAACGCCGTCAGTTCAAGCGGCGCATCGCCCAACGCAATCCATACTGGCGCATGATCGGAAACGGTGTCGCGTAACGTGACGTGGTCCGCTTCAAACAGTGCAGGGAATTGAACAATGCCGTGACCTGTGACGTTAAGGCGCCCTGGCATTTTCCAGAAATTGTCGTAAAGATTGGCCCAGACACCCTCAGAAAGGCCAAGAGTGGAGGCTCCTTCACTAATCGCGGGAACAGCACCTAATTCACGCATCGGTGACCAGCCCTGATGATCAGTTCTTAAATTGAAATCACCGGCGACCAACCGTGGTGTATCAGGGTAAACCTCGTCTAACCACTCCCAGTAGCTCGCCAGTGCCTCAATCTCCGGCAACCTGTCGCCAATGCTACTGCCATACGTGATATGTACATTGGCAAGGGCAAACACCTGACCAGAGCGAACGCTGCTAAATTTGGCTGAAAACGGCTCACGAGCAAATACATCAAGGTCATCGATATACACGACGGCACCGGAAAGATACGAGACCGCCGACTCTCGCCATAAAAATGCATAATGCTCACGGTAGGTGCTGCGGCCAAGGGCATGGCTGGCCATGCTCATCCACCTTTCGCCGCTGGTTTCTTCGACTTCAACTTCCAATTGCTCCAACGCGCCCTCGTTCATCAGCTCCTGGATCGCCACGATGTCAAAATGCTGAGCAATGTGGCTGACTTTTTCATAACCTTTATTGTTATCCCAACCCAAATTTTTAATATTCCAACTGCCGATAATGATGTCAGCAGAAACCACGGAAGACAGGAAGGTGGTAGCGACAACCAATGCCGCAGTCGTAAATCTCATGAGGTGTCCTAGGTTTTCTTTTTTCTAGCTTCTCTGTTAACCGGTGGCGCTACAAGCACCGACGGTGCCTGCCAGTATTGAACGATGAACATTAGCGATGACGTGATAACTTGATGGTTGCCATCATACATTTTTATAGATAGCTCTTTGGAAACAGGGTTTTGTTTGGTGTTGATATCCCTAGGATCTCATTGTGTGCCTATGCTATCTCAGCACCGTTAAGATACTGCTGTCGAATAGTAATGACAGACCGGCTACCCTCAAAAAGCCGCGTTAGGGTTTGAATGGATCGTGTTGGTAGGTTTGTTAGGATGAGGAAATCGATATGTCGCAAAAAAACGATCCGCAAAGACCTAATGTCGAAGGCAATGCTAAAAGTCCTCTTGATCGTTTAAAAGGATCTGTTCAGCATTACGTTAAGCCGTTTGACCCGGTGGACAGTGAGAACTGGGAAGCCGATCTCCTGGAGCCTAACAATGCCGTGAGACCTGGAGAAGTTCCTACACACATTGCCCCGACGGGCACTCGCTATATCAGGCTTCGTGTGGTTCCACAAAGCCTCCAAGACAGTTTTGAACGCTATCTCACGGGTGCTGGGTGTCCAGTGGTTGATAACGAGGATGGACCGCTCGCTTTTGAGACCGACTGGATTGAATGGCGTCAGCACCACCGTCCTGATCGTATTGCGGCGCATATGCATACGACCTTCATCACAGTTTGTGGCACTGGGTGGCAACGAAGAATTACATCATGGAAGTTAAATCAATGGTGCATAACGAGCGCCGATAGTAGCTCCTTCGGGGCTGGGACAGCCAAAATGTTGCGCTTGTTTTGCCTACCCTAAAGCCGGGCCTTAGGCCTGAATTGTTCCACCTCTTACTTGAGGAAACTCATTTGCATTGGAAAGATTATCAAGAAGAAGCTGCTGAATTTTTCCGTTCTCTCGGTTTGGATGCTGAGACCGACACTACGATCCAAGGAGCAAGGACAAAACATGATATCGATGTGTTAGTAAAATCACACCATGCAGGTTTTAACATAATTTGGCTTATCGAATGTAAGCACTGGAAGACCAAAGTTTCTAAGCTACATGTACTTGGACTTCGTGAAATTGTTAATGACACGGGCGCAGATCGAGGAATCCTCTTGGCAGAGAATGGATTTCAAAGTGGAGCTATAGAAGCTGCAGCACTGACTAATGTCCATGTGACGTCTTTGGCTGAAGCTGCGAATACAGCAAGCCATGAAATTCACTCCATGAGATTAAGAGAACTATATGACAGGCTGCTATGGTGTAAGGAAGAATATTGGGAACTCCCTAAAACCAAGAGAATTGAGTGCGGTTTGCGTCCAGATGCTGGAGGCGCTATAGGCTACTCCGGCGACTGGGCAATTAAAGCTGCCGAGAACTTGATCACTAAAGGACTTCGCGAAAATTATCCAATTGTTCTGGATGAAGTTCACCTAATGGTTTCAGAATCAATGTTTGAACAAAAATTACCCAAAAGAATTAATAACATACACGAATTACTGGTCTCATTAGAACAGCTAATAAGTAACTTAGAGCGAAAAATAAAAGCGTGCAAAACGAAAAATTAATAACCCAGCCCGTGGGATACAAAAACCGACGCAATGCTCTATTTTTCGGGATTCTGATGGCAGCCTTAGGTATAAAGCAAATATCATGGTAGATATGTACGGCCTTACTGACATCGCCCCTGATTGAGTAGCGCTGTACTTTAGAGTCCGATCCTGCGGGTAAGAAGATTGGGCATAAAGAAGCATTTCATCAAAGAACAGATAATTGGTTTCCTGGGCAAAGCAGAAGCGGGACTGCCCATCGAGCAACTATGCCGTCGGCACGGTTTTTCGGAAGCCAGCTATCACCTTAGGCGCAGCAAGATTGGCGGTAAGCGATGGTTGTTAAAAAGCCTACATCTCGCCAGGAAAGTTATTGAGACGTGGGCAGAGAATACCTAGAAATACCGAAGAAAGGTCTTGATGGCTTGGCTCCACCAAGCTCTGTATAGCAACTGGTGATAAAACCTTTTAAATTTAAGACCGTCTACTTCTGAGGGAAGAGTGATCTGGTTACTGCTTATTCCGAGCCTGACTCTCAGTTAATTCCTCCAATGCTGTTACCAGACTTTCAATAGCACGTTCACTAGCCTTGGATGAAGCTATTATGCGCTCCACTCGGGATATCAGTGGAAAGCCTTTTTCTTTATCCAGCACGTCAGGTGTTATTTGCAAAAATGTGCAAATTTTCTCCATATTTTTGCTCACAAATACGACTTTCCCCTGCTCTATTCTGGACAGCTGAGAATGGTGAACACCGCATGCACCCCCCAATTCCATAAGAGTTAGGCCACGAGATATGCGCTTTTCGCGGATTAATTTAGCTATCTGTTGAGCTGAGTGCATATTGATTTTTTTAGTCATAACGAGCATAATATTTGCATATTTTGCATAGAGAAGCTAGCCATGGCAGTCTACGTAGACTCGGAAGAGATTCGCTCGCAGGGGCGTGTTTGGTGCCATTTAGTCGCTGACTCTCTTGACGAACTCCAAAGCTTTGCAACTCAGCTGGGACTACATCGTCAATGGTTCCAAAGCGACAGCTTTTATCCACATTATGATGTAACTTTGTCCATCCGCAATCGTGCAGTTAAGCTCGGTGCGATTAATGCTGATCGTAGAAAGATAATCGAATGCTGTAAGCAAATGCGGGCGCAGATGCAGGCAGAAAGGATGCTGCAACAATCGCTGTTTGATTAAGGGGAAATGCATGGCAAATTTTGCCAAACAGCAAGCAGAGCCTCTGTCACTACCAGAGTATGCGCTCAAGGCTAAAGAAAGCTCACGAATTAACGACAGACTTAAGGCGCTGCAAAGCCTTCGTTTCGGTTTTTTCGGCGAAGTTGGTGGTTTGCTGTCATCAGTGAAGAAGGCTGAGCGCGATAGTTTAAGGAACACACAAAGTGAGGCTGCCGCAGAGGAGTTGGGTGATGCCTTATGGTATTTGATTAGTACAGCCATCTTTTTGGATATTACACCTGACAACCTAGGTGTTTACTGTTTAGATTTACTAAGGAAAAGGTTCAATGGACATGAACAGTCCATCATCACCCCGGTGAATTTTCGTCATATAGACTCCCTTATAAATACATGTCGGGATGAGACAATTACCATACCACGTCAAATGGGTGCGTTAGCTCATGCTGCAGGTATTTTCTGCAATATACCAGAAACCCAGCTAAAGGCTGGGCCTACGACCTCGCTGATAGAACATTTCGGCAACCTTCTTATGGAACTTGCGCTGTGCTGCGCAAGTTTTAACCTTCACCTTGAGGATGTTGCCAGAGACAATCTAGAAAAGATAAAAAGTCGCTGGCCGGGGGATAAACCACAGTACACAAATTTTTTTGATCCAGATTCTGAATACCCTGAGTATGAACAGCTGCCTCGAACACTGAGAATGGACTTTAAAGAGTTACCTGACGGTCGTGTTGTCCAACAATTGAATGGTGTCTTCATCGGCAGTCCTATAACGGATAATAGTCATGAGCCGGACGACTATCGGTTTCACGATGTTTTCCATTTGGCATACATGGCATATCTCGGATGGTCGCCTGTGGTGAGGGGTTTGCTAAAAAGAAAAAGAAAGTCACGGCCATCAGTTGATGAAAACGAAGATGGCGCTCGTGCAATGATCATTGAGGAAGGGATCGCAACGTGGATTTTCAACCATGCGAAACGTCGTAATTTTTACCAAGACATCGAAGAAGGGGCGCTAGACTATAGTATTCTGAAACAAATTCACTCGATGGTAGAAGGCTATGAAGTTCACAAGTGTCCTTTATGGCAGTGGGAGCTTGCCATATTGAAGGGGTTTCAGGTATTCCGGGAATTACAAGCCAACCGATCCGGTACAGTTGTAGTCAACATGACAGATCATCAGCTAACCTTCGAACCTATACATGAGACTAATTCCCTGAAATGACACCCAGCTCATTCGTTAAAGCGCTTGCAAGCCTATCGTTGGAGAATGTATTCAACCCTTACAGTGATATATGTACTGTTTATGATCGAGCAGACGCCTCTAGGTGTCGACGGACAAATCTACTAACTTACCTCAAAGCTTCAGAGCAAATAGGGGTTGATACCATCTGGATGGGGCGTGACCTAGGCCATAGAGGCGGACGCCGAACCGGCTTGGCGCTGACAGACGAAGTCCATCTACCTGAGATGGCGAGAGTGTATTCGGGGTGTTCCCCTCGGAAAGCCACCAAAGGTTCTATATTCGCAGAACGCACTGCCGCAGAAATTTGGGGTGTATTAAAGGTCATAGACACACCACCTTTGCTATGGAATGTTTTTCCTCTCCATCCATATGAGGCGGCAAACCAGTTTACGAATAGGCGTTTTACAGCACGCGAGCTTGCAGTAGTGAGCGAGCTCAACAATTCTTTGATCAAGTTGTTAAAAATACGTCGAATCATAGCAATAGGCCAAGATGCCGCTAAATATGCGGCAGGATTCGGGGTCGAAATTTTGACTGTTCGCCACCCCAGCTACGGTGGGGTGAGAGAATTCAGAGGAGGCATGCAGCGGATCTATGATATCCCGAAAAACATGCTCGGTGTCAGAACAGAGGCGCAGGGAACTCTGTTGTAGGGCATTTCATTAATCAATGGGCAATGATTTTAGAAGACTTCGAGCGGCCTTAACTCCGCCCAAGCCATTATCAAGCTTGGCGTAAGTGGAAATACATGTCATCACCCCCACTTCAAAGCCCGACTCCTTTGCTACATATGCCTGAAGTTGAGCCAAACCGATTAAGTTACCCAATGCCCTTTCTGCATAGTAATGCGACCTATAGATAGCAGTTAAGTCCAATTTGTCGTTCATTAACTTGAAGGTCACATGACTCAGGCATGGCGATCCCATGAGCTTGTGCCGATCTTGGATTGGATTGTAGGTTGGAAGATCAAAACCTTCGCCGTTGAGTACGTTGGCAATATCGACATTTGGGTCACACACACCAAGCTCATACGCCGCTTTATAGCGACTTTTTTGCTGTTTTACATCAGATAGCTTATTTATGATTTTTTCGAGAGGGTTAAATGGAGTACCGTTACTTTCCTTGCGGTCGATCATTCTCAACGCGTATGTACCCCAAGTATTGGGAGCCTTACTCCGTTTCATGATAGTTTGATAATGCGTATACCATGCTGGACGACCATGGTGCTCATAGAGTCGTTGCGGAAAGATGGTACCGGCAGCAGTTAATACGCTCCGATGTGAGTTCTTACCCTTCAGAGCTTTATCTACATTCTTGATGACATTACAATCTTCAGCAGTAATCAACTGAGGAGAGGCAATCTCAAGAATGATATTTCGTGAATCCAAACTATTCTGACTCAGCAGATAGCGGGTACCAGCTAACCATGCCTGTACTACTCGAGATCGTCGAAAAATTTCCGCCATCATTTGACTCCATAGATATATGATGCATGGTAAATGAGATAGGAATCAGGCACCCATGCATGGCCGTTCCTTCCCCATGTCGAACCCCAGCTGTTACAAATCAAGTAGTGTTCGTTACCCGTCTGGTCTTTTCCATAGCCCACAATTACAACAGCATGGCGGCCTGGGTGAACGTTTTCTTCGAAAGATATCATCCCATTAATCGGCGACATAAATGACTGGGTCAGTGATATTAGAATGCCTACCGGTTGCCCCTTGTCCAACCAATCTCTTACTTTAACTAGATCTAATGGCATCAGCATCATGTTCGGGCCATAAAGCGGCAATCCGATAGGAAGAGCAGGCAATGGATATGCTGGCTCTACCGGCTTATAAGGATAGTGATGGTCTTCTGGTAACCCTTCTGACGTGGCGGCTATAGCAATCCGGACATCAAGACCTTGATTTGGCTGCCAATTTGAACTCTGATGCACAGTTGCAAGATAGGCATACTCGGGGCTTAACGAATAACTTGATATGTTGCCCTTGATTCCAGCGATAGAGAATGCAACACAAGAACCTCGGCTCCCCTGATCACGTGCGCTCATCTGAATTGTAAGGAGCGGTTGAATCACAGTTTCTCAGTTCCTTTTAGCAAAACTTCCTTAGCTATTGGGGAAAGGCCATTGGCCAAATTCTCATAACGAGTATGTGTGCGGTAACTGTCGAGGACAGGATCTGAACGGCTCCAAGGCTTTCGCTCACATAATTCTAGCTGTGAGGGTTCAGAACAGTGGGATGGCGTAACAAGGTAATCTTGGTACTGTACGCCACCAGCGATGAACGCATCCTGATCATTGGGGGCAGACGGAGGAAGCATCAAAGGTTCGATAGTGAATCCTTCAGAGGCTATTTCATTAGTCGTCCATACGTAGCCTGCGCTGGTGTGATTTTTCAAACGTACGAGCAGCTGGTCATCAACGCGGGGTTCTAAGATAAGGTCTTGATCTGCCTCTTCTAACAGCCATACATCCCTTTGGGGGTTCTCGAGCTGCTTGCCCAACAAGTCTCGTTTGATTGCTGCAGGCTTTACAGCTAAGACTTCCATGACATTAGATCGCGCCAATAGACCCAAGCGATGAAGTGACCAAGCTGCGGCTTGGTAGCTAATACCTAGTCTGAGTGCGAGCTGATATAGCACAAACGGGTGTACCAAATCAGCCATGCCCCAACCCTTCCTTTTCATAATCTTGGCAACAGCCCAACGTGGGGCCACAAGACTATAAGCGAACCAATCGGCTTCGAGCTCTATCTTATTCGCTGCTTTACTATAATCGAGTTGATCATCCGTTGTAGTGCCATGTCCCAGAAAAAAGTGACCAAGTTCATGGGCGCAGGTCATCTGAATGAGTCCAGCGGGGCGCTCCGAATTAACCAAAATCCCAGGCTGATCCTCGCGAATAAAAGCACCCAATAACTTTTCTAGCGGGCGTAGCATTACGATTACGCTGGCGGATTGTGCGATTCTGAACGGATCGATCCTTGTATAACCATCAAAGTCGATCCGGCGTTTCGCTCCAGAATCCCTGATTACTTCTGCAGCACGAGTAGCCACATTTATAATCTGACTTTTAGCGAGCATCCCTATCCCCTAACTTGCTTTGGAAGACCTCAAGAATTCAGCAAAATTAGCTACTTCTTCTATATCCTTATTGCTCAAACCTTTGGTCGCGCGTGCCAGAAATGCAAATTGGTCGGGGCCTGGGTAATCTGGTTCAAAGCCAGTCATTAAATATTGGGCTGTGCGACGATATATGCTTGAAAAATGCTTAATTTCCGTAGAATCAAGCTTACGATTCCCAGATTCCATATCGACAATGGCAGAGCATGGTAGCCCAACAATCTGCGCAACCTCTGCTTGAGAAAAACCTATGTATTCACGTGCTGCACGAAGTCTTTCAGCCATTTTGCCCGGTTCATCATGGTTATCTGCTTCACTCATTTTCCTTACTTAGGTACTTGAGTACCCCCTCAGTAACTTGCTGAATGAATTGCTCGCGTGAATCATAGCCACCATTTTTAATGACAACGTCCACTGGCACCTTCTTACCCACGATATCATCAATAGCAATCATTGCCTCACAAGCAGTCAATGAATCCATCGCTGCGCCTAGATCATTAATAGAGCTAGGATCACTGGAGATAGCTATTTCTCGCTCATCCCAGAACTCACTGAGCGTTTGTTCAATTCGCTTTTTAAGTTTAGTCATCGTCAAGTCCAAGATAGGCAGTGCTTGTTGGAAGATAAAGATAAACGCGACAATACATTAAAACACGATTGCCAAACTGCTACAGAAACTTCGCTCCGACGGCGGGGCAATCTAGCATTTATTGATAAATCATCATGTAGGCGATTGACCTCAGGATTTGTAAGCAATGTCTTACAGGGCGGATGCAGATTCTGCGGCCAAGCTGTTTCTCGGCAACTACCCCGGTGTACCCACCAAAACAAGAAATGTCTCTGGAATCGCTTTACGAGAGAGCAAGGGGAAGTGCTGGTACCTGATCGCTTATGGTGAGGGCAAGGGCACCCAGCATCAGGTCTTGCATACCAAGCTGTCGTTCCATTCCTTGAAAGACATCTTGATTACTCACGTGCACGGCGACCACTGCTATGGGCTGCCGGGCTGCCGGGCATCCTGGCGAGTACGGGCATGGGCGTTGGCCTACGCTCCTCTTGGAATGGTCTCGTCCCAAAGAGAAACCAGTGTACTGGTCGCCGCGTTGATTTCCACCATCATCCTTAAAGGAACTTCATCGCTTGCGACATTGCGTTAACACTCTACAAGCTTTAGATCACTGTGCTTTTATTGAACTAACTCAAGCTGGAGGCTGATTATGAGCCGAGCCGTAGATAACCTGAGCCAGAATCTGCTCTTGGTCGCGGCCCAGTCCGGGACTGGTTTGCTAACCGCTACGGGTACGAG
>Ga0207900_100185_pt1 | contig 18942 bp, 14 predicted proteins | sample LinPmetageLP39_FD_184052 | JGI IMG/M metagenome (GOLD analysis project Ga0207900, IMG submission 184052) | Marine viral communities from the Pacific Ocean - LP-39 (SPAdes) | ecosystem: Environmental > Aquatic > Marine > Oceanic | place: Pacific Ocean | collected 2010-06-14
ATAGCTGACTCCTTGGAAAGACCCGTTTCCAGGAGCCTGTTAGGAGCCAAGCGGATGGAAGCCGGGTCAAGTTTCGGAAAGCACCGGCATATGATGAATTAGCCTAAGTTATTGATAAACCTGCTGTAGCGAGCTTAGGCGTAGTCCAGCGAAGTACGGTGCTGGAGTCATGGTGAAATAAAAAACCCCGCACGCGAAACATCGCGGGCGGGGCTGCAGCAAACCTAACAGCCTACTTTATGGCGTCAGCCAGACCCGTTTCCACGGTCGCGTCACCCTCCGGACCTATCTCTACAAACGTATCGTTGGCCAGGGTGTAGGCTGGCCAATCAAAGCCGGCGCTACTCGGATTACCGGTTTTGGCAAAGTTGGTCCACATGGTCATGGTTTGATCCGCAATGGCTACGTCTGTGGCACCGTATTGCATTGAGGTAAACACGTCCGCCGCATCACCCTGCGAGCCACTCACGCCGTTGTTGTTTAGATCACCAATCGGCGGCCGTTTGCCCTCTGGTGTCAACACCAGCCCCAGCAGGTAATTCTGCACCATAGCTGCCGGATAGTTGAACAAATACGGCAGTTCACAACCGTGACAACTGGCCAAACCCATGGCACTCCAACCCGGCGGCACGCGGCTGAACTTGTAGATAAACTGTTCAGACTGATACTGCGCGCAGCGCTGTTCAAGCCAGATAGGCAAGGCTGCGCGAATGGTGGTGTAGTCACCCGAGGTTACGCCCGACATCAGCGGTACATCGCTCGGCATGCCATTAACCACGTTCTGGTAATAGGTATTGGGCTGATAGTAATTGTCAGAATTGGGCCGGTAGATCTCGCGCGGAATTTTATTTTGCTGCTCAGACCTGATCAGCTCATTCCAGGGAAGTGCTCGCGCCGCTTCCAGAGTACTCACGCCTGCGCGAGCGAACATTGCCTCACCGACCGCTTCGGACGCAGCCAGCGATACCTCTGGCCCGCCCTCTTCGTCCATTGGTGCTACGCCACTCTGTACTATCGCCTTATGGAACAGGCCGGTGGCCTGAGGCGAGTTCATCAGTGAATAGGTTTTACCACCGCCGCCGGATTGGCCGAACAGCGTGACATTGCTCGGATTACCCCCGAAGGCCGCAATGTTGTCACGCACCCACTCCAGCGCCATCACCAGATCCATCTGCCCGTAATTGCCGGAACCGCCGTAACCACTCTCTGCGGTCAGCAGAGGATGAGCAATATAGCCAAACGGCCCTAGGCGATGGTTTACCGTCACCAGCACTACGCCTTTCTCGGTCAGCCCATCCGGGTTGTTGTACTGCTGCGAGTTAGCCGAGAGAATGGCGAAAGCACCACCATGGAACCAGACCATGACCGGCAAGTTTTCCGCATCCTTGGGCGCCGTAATATTCAGATAAAGCGAGTCTTCGCTCATGCCTCCTTCGTTGACACCTTCCAGGTTAGTATCCTGTGCCGACTGGTCAGCCCAGGCTCAGCATCGCGGATGCCATCCCAAGGCTCAGCAGGCTGGGGCGGTGCCCAGCGCAACTCGGCCACCGGCGGTTTGGCATAGGGCACACCGAGAAACTGCCAGGTATCTTCGCTGGCCGCAAAACCGCGCAGCTCTCCCCCCTCAGTAGCAACCACAATACGTTCGCTGGTCGAGCGGTCAAAGTGCGCGCGCGCGTCAGCTGCGCTGGTGACCGTGCGAGCACGCGGATCGGTATCACTGAAGGCACCAGCGGTTTCCAGGGTGTCCAGCACTTTAGCCAGCTTGCTGTTGAAATCAGCAGCCGCTTGGCTCAGATCAAGTTCGGCAGCGCTAAAGGAGACTTCATCACTGATCTGCTGCGTAATTTGAATACCGTTGTTCAAATTGCCGTCGGCATCCAGGCTCTGCAGCAGTACCAGCATGTTGCTTACGCGTGGATCACCTGCTTCTGTTGCACCTTCTGTAATGCTCAGCGGCGTCAATTGCTCCGCGCCGGCTGCCGCACCCAGCTCCAGATCACCAATGGCAAAGGTGATGGTTTCATCCGGGAAGTAATCGAATTGCCCAGTCGCATCGGTTTGGCCGCTGCCGACTTTCGTCGCCCTGATAATCCAGCCCGCTTACCGGACTGTCGACAAAGGTGCCCGTTGCCGGAGTCGCATCGGTGTTGTCATCGTCACCATCACCGTCGTTACACCCACTCAGCGACAGCAGCGGCAGCAAAGCAGCGCTCAGCAGTGTCATCCGCAGGGGAAATCTCTCATTGCTGCGATTGTTCATGTCCTTCTCCTTCCAGACACTAACACTCCCGTACATAGCGGCGTTGCCGTATACGGGAGCACCAGGCCTGGGTTTTTATTGTTATAAATCGCTTAGTCTGCAAACTCGTCAGCAATACCCGTCTTCACTTCGGCGACATCGCTCAGCTCTACATACTGCTGGGCCTGGGCGTCATATTCGGGATATGCGATTTCTCCAGCGATGCTGGGATTACCGGTCTTGGCAAAGTTGGTCCAGATCGTCAGCATGCGGTCGATGACCACTTCATCGGTTTCATCGAAACCAGCGGAGGCGTAGATATCAGCAGGATCGCCAGCCGAACCAGACACGCCGTTGCCGTTCAGATCACCAATGACCAGCGACGTGCCGGTCGCGGGGTCGATCACCAAGCCCAGAAGGTAATGCGTAATGACGCTGGTAGGCATATTGAACATGTACGCCAGCTCGGCCCCGTGATAAGCCTGCACGCCCCGCGCTTTCCAACCCGAGGGCTGCTGACTGAACAAGGTGGCGTAGGTCGGCGAGTCTTTCAGCGGAGCCATCCACGGGAAGACATCTTTTACCGTATTGATCGGGTCTATGGTGTCGTTGGTGTTGATCACAAACATGAAGGGCACATCGTTATCGACACCGCTCTCGAAACTGACTCGCTCAGTGGTCGGCAGGTAGTTGTTATCCACATTGGTGTAGGGCACCAGCGCCGCCGCGGCAGAAACAACCTGTAACCAGCTCTTCTCACGCATATCTGCCAGTGAGCTGGCATTCAGATTATCTTGCAGGTCGCTGCCGATAGCCTCTGCGGACTCAAGGCTGCGGGTATCCGGATAGAGCGTACCGCTCTGACTGATCGCCCGGTGGAACAACCCTGCTGCCTTGGGCGAGGCCATCAGCGAGAGGACTTTGCGGCCACCGCCTGACTCGCCAAAGATAGTGACATTATCCGGATCACCACCGAAGGCTTCGATGTTGTCCTGCACCCATTGCAGCGCCATGATCAGATCCATCTGACCGTAATTGCCAGAGCCGTTATAGCCACTCTCAGCACTTAGCTCAGGGTGCGCGATATATCCGAATGGCCCCAACCGCTGGTTAACCGCGACCAGGACTACACCCTTGCTGGCGACCGCCTTGGGATTATTGAAAGGCAGCGTATTGCTGGTCAGCGAAGTGAAGCCGCCACCATGAAACCAGACCATCACCGGCAGTTGTTCTGCATCTTTGGGCGCGGTGACGTTCAGATACAGCGAGTCTTCGCTCATACCGCCTTCACCAAAGCGCTCCAGGCCAGGATTCTGCGCCGCCTGATCGCTCCAGGCCACAGCATCACGTACGCCCTGCCAAGGCTCCGGCAGCTCTGGCGCACGCCAGCGCAGGTCGCCCAGTGGGGGTTTAGCGTAAGGCACGCCGAGAAATTGCCAGGTAGCCTCATCTGCTGCAAAACCACGAAGATCGCCACCCGTGGTGGAGACCACCAAACGCTCGCTGGTTGACCGTGCAAAGTGCTCTTGAGCGTCGGCGCTGCTGACCAGCGTGCGGGCCCGAGGATCGGTATCGCTGAAAGCGCCGCCAGCTTCGAGCGTCGCTACGACCGTGGTCAAACCGGCACGAAAATCAGCAGGCGCCTGATCAAGCATCAGGCTGCCAGCATTAAGCGATACCTCATCACGAATGGCTTCGGTCAACTGAATGCCGTTATTCAGGTTGCCATCCGCATCCAGCGTCTGCAGCAGCACCAACATATTGCTCACACGCTGGTCGGTGACCCCGGCAGCACCCTCTACAATGCTTAAGGGCGTCAGAGTTTCAGCGCCTGCGGCCGAACCGAGTTGTAGCTCACCCAACGCAAAGCGGATGGTTTCACCACTGGCATAAGTAAATTCGCCGTTGGCATTGGTGGTACCGCTGCCGCTGGCATCACCCTCGTAATCCAGTCCGGCTACTGCACTGTCAACAAAGATACCGGTGCGGCTGGATACCTCCTCGTCGTCATCGGAGCCTGAGCCGCTATTACAGGCTGTCAGTGCAACGGCCAGCGGAAGTAGAGAGGCGGTCAACAAGGCTGAGCGCACCGAAACCTGGGTACTGAAAACGTTCATATAGATCTCCGGTTTATTGTTGTAATGGAGTCATTCAGAGCGCCGTCACGAGTGACATTCACCAACGCTGCACATCTTTGGCGCAGCACTGCTGATCCACTATCGCACGTCCACGCTAAGCGCTTGACGGCCAACGCAATCAAACCGGTTAGCCGTCAATCGGCTCAGAGCATAGACCTCGATTTAGGCAGTTCGCAAAAGCGCAAAGGCGCCTATTGCAGGGTTCTGCATGCAGCGCCGAGCTCACGATTAGGGAGACACTTCTAATAAATGACCAATGGGTCAGATTGAGGTATGGGAACCCTGCCGCCTGATATAAATGAGTATACAACTGTGCACTCAAGGCACGAAATCAGGCGCTTCTTTAGCGGGTACAACGGCATATTTATGGAGCCAATATCGGCGCTGGCCAATGTCGTTGAACGACGCCTAACGAGACAAAAACAGGCAAGGCTAAGCCGTAAAAAAGTACGCCATCATTAGATATTCATGAAACAAATGACGCACATTTCCGCGCCAAACAAAAACAGAAAATGGCCCATTGAGAGACAAAGAATGAAATGGCGGAAGGACATGGGAGTCGAACCCACCAGACACGCGTTGCGCATCTCACCGGAGTTGAAATCCGGGCGCCCCACCGGGGACGATGTCCTTCCTATGCGATACAGGCCTGAGAATCAGCCTGCGGCAAGAAAACGTTGTTCACGTACGAAACGGGTAACCCCCGCGCGGTCCAGATATTCCAGTACCTGAATCGTCAGGTTACGGCCGATACCCGAGGCGTCCCGGTATTGCGCGGCGTTGAAGCTACCAGAGGCGGAGCCCGCCGCCAACTCCTTTGCAACGGCCACCAGACCCGCAACCTGGTCTGGCAAATAGTAACGATTTGGCGCCACTGCTATCAGCTCACCCGCGCGCTGCATACGTTGCAAAAACGGCTTGAGCTGATCCAGCGGCATAGCTAGTTGGGTGGCCAGCTCACCAATAATCGGTGGCCTCAGCCCAGCGGGCTGCAACTGCTCACTGACCTGCGCCAACAACACCTGGTCGCCCGCTTGCAGTTGCGGTTTGTGGCCCGCGAGATACCAGGCCCAGGCTTGGCGCTGCAGCCTGCCCTCATCCAGCCAGCGACGTAACAATGTGCGCCCCAGTGACAGGGGCAACTGCAGAGTAGAAACCAGCGCCAGCTCGCCCTCCCCTGGCCCCAATTGTTCCGGATGCCCGCTGTGCCAGTCGCTCAAACGCAGGTGTAAATGCTGCCAGGCATGTTCGCTGCGCTCTGCGCTCAGTGCATAGCCGGCCAGCTGCAACGCTTCGCTGCGCTCCAGCAGTGCCTCAAGCTCGGTATCGTTCAGATTAAAGCGCTGGGCAAAGCTCACTAGTTCCACCTCACCCCGCGCCAGCGCAGCAGCGAATGTCTGTTCTGCATCCCTCGCCGCGTGCCAGGCGCGCAGCAAGTCGATGCGTTGTGGCTTGCTGCGGCCACGCCGCAAACCTTGCGGATCGAGTAGTTGACCACCGCCCAAGGTAGTATTGGCTGCCGGGTCGCGGATGATAAAACGCTCACCCCAGACCGCTTGCACTGGTTGCTCCAGCATCAGTTGAGCAATGACCGGCTCGGCACTGTCATCCAGCATCACCACCCGTAACGGATAAACCCCGGTGCCCAGGTGCAACTGCAATACGCCCCGGTGCCAGCGGCTATCAGGTAGCCGATGCAAGGCGACATCCAGCCGCTCGCTTGCTGGCAATAGGGCGCTGCTGAGCCAATCGCCACGACGTGGCACGTCCTCAGTGATCGCGCCTGTCAGGTTGACGGCGCAGCGCTGACCAGCCTGAACCGCCGTCACCTCTTTACTGGCCATCTGCAGACCGCGCACGCGCAACTCGACGTCGCCGCACAGCAAGCGCTGCCCTGGCTTAAGCTCGCCGCTGACCAGGGTGCCGGTTACCACGCACCCAGCGCCAGTAATACTGAAGCGGCGATCCACCATCAGCCGTGCATGGCCACCTACCTTCTGCGCAACCTGCTCGGCGGCGCGCGCCAACAGATGCGCTTTGAGCTCGGCGATGCCCTGCCCGCTCAGACTGGAAACCCGCCATACCGGGGCAAGCGGCCAAGCCTCCTCGTGCAGCAACTCAGCAATCTGCGCGACAACCCGTTGCTGCTGCGCGCCATCCACCAAATCACAGCGGCTCAGCACCACCTCAAGTTCGCTAACGCCAAGCAGGCGCAGAATCCTCAGGTGCTCAAGGGTCTGGGGCATAACGCCGTCGTCAGCGGCCACTACCAGCAGCGCCATATCGACGCCAGCCACACCCGCCAGCATGGTGCTGATGAACCCTTCATGGCCTGGCACATCGACAAATCCCAACGGCAGGCCGGACTCGGTCGGCAACCAGGCAAAGCCTAACTCGATGGTCAGCCCACGGCGCTTTTCTTCGGCCAAACGGTCGGTATCGACGCCGGTCAACGCTTTGATCAGCGTGGTCTTACCGTGATCCACGTGCCCGGCAGTGGCAATGATCACGCCTCGGTGACCCACTGCGCCAGAAGGGTTTCCGGGTGTTCCAGACAACGGCAATCAAGCAGCATGCTGTCATCGGCGATGCGCCCGATCACTGGCTGCGGTAGTTGGCGCAAGCGCTCGGCCAGGGTGCGTAGATCGCGGCTGCGGGTACGTTTATTAGCGCTGCGACTGCGCAGGCGCAAGGCGGCGCTGGGCAGCACCTCCAGTGGCAACGAGCCCGAGCCAATCTGGCTGCTGACCGCACAGACGTCGACCTCAAGCGCCTCACCCACCCAGGCCTGTAACCTGGGCAACAGCTGCTCTGCGGTGCTCTGAATATCAGCCTGACTGCGCGTCAACAAACGTAGCGCCGGAATGCGCTGCACCAGCGTTTGCGGGTCAGCATACAAACGCAATACCGCTTCCAGCGCGGCAAGGGTCATCTTGTCGCAACGCAGTGCCCGCTTGAGCGGACTCTTGCGAATGCGCGCGATCAGGTCTGCGCGCCCGGCGATAATGCCGGCTTGCGGCCCTCCTAGCAGCTTATCGCCGCTAAAGGTGACTACATCAACCCCTTGCTGCAGCACCCGCGATACCACCGGCTCCGCAGGTAATCCCAATGCCTGCAGGTCGATCAGTGAGCCAGCGCCCAGATCCACCATCAGCGGCACCTGATGCGCACGCGCAATCTCGGCCAGCTGCGCCTCGCTCAGCGCCGTGCTGAAGCCTTCAATCCGGTAATTACTGGTATGCGCCTTGAGCAGCAAGGCAGTACGCGGGCCAATGGCCTCGACATAATCCTTGGCGTGCGTGCGATTGGTCGCGCCAACTTCGTGCAGCTTGCAGCCAGCGCGCGCCATAATGTCTGGCAGGCGGAAAGAACCGCCAATCTCGATCAACTCACCGCGCGACACCACTACTTCACGACGGTTGGCCAAGGCGTTGAGCACCAGCAGTACGGCGGCGGCGTTATTGTTGACCACGGTCGCCGCTTCAGCGCCAGTCAGCCGGCAAATCCACTGTTCGACATGATCGTCACGGTCGCCGCGCTGGCCGGTCTCAAGATCGAATTCAAGATTACTGGCACCCACCGCTACCGCCGTCATTGCCTCAATGGCTTCTGGCGGCAAGGGCGCGCGGCCCAGATTGGTGTGCAGTACCGTGCCGGTCAGGTTGAACACCGCCCGCATGGACGGCGCCAATAGCTGCTCGATCTGCCGCTGCACCGCGTGCAACACATCAGCCTCATCACTGATGTGGCCTTGGCGCCATGATTCCAGTGCCACCCGCAGGCATTCCAGCACCAGCGCGCGGCCATGGATAGCCACCAGCGCCTGCATGTCGGGCCACTTCAGCGCCTTGTCTACCGCCGGCGGGCGGTGCATCGGTTGGGCAACCTCGGTCATGCGGCTGCCCTCCCGTTCGGCTCAGTCGCTGGCATCCTCTGCATCGGCACGCAGCAGGCGCAGAATATCCGCCAGAGCGCCGTCGGCCAGCGCGCGCATTTCATCATCGGTACGGTCCTGGATCGGGTGTGGCACAAAAACCATCGCCGGATCAAAACCAAGCGCCTTGGACTGCAAGGCAGCCGCTTGTACAAATTCACTGGAAGCAACCCCTACTCCTGGGATCTGGCGTGACTCCAGGTCTGCTATGTCATGCATACAGCACGACGTACAAGACCCTCAGTCAGCCAGCCCTTCTACCAGCAGATCAACCTCGGCGGCCATCTGTTGTTTGAGTTCGGTAGGCGCCACACGGGTAAAGGTCGGCTTGTTGTAGCGTTTGACCTCAATCCCCATCGCCGCCAGTTGCTCCTCGATACGATCAAGGAAGACGTTGCCACGCGGCTTGGAAATATCCAGCAGGCCAACTACCTTGCCCTCAAGGCTGGCAGGTCGTGCCAGCCGCGAGCGCTGAGCCGGGGCCTGCTCGGCCGTCGGATCGAGCAATATGCTGTCGTTCATGTATTTACCTCACGTGTTACCGGAGAAGATCCAACCGGGCCAGACGCGGCCCAGCCAGCAATAATGGCGGAAAACAGACCTGCTGTACCGCCTGCCCGGACGATCAAAAGACCGCCGGGGCGAAACTTGGGAACCTGTTGATCCTGAAAACGCGCCGGAATACCTTCGGCAATGCCGTCGGAGCCAGCAACAAGCTGCGCGCCGGGCGCCATCAGCAGCTGCTCCAGCTCTTCGCGCAAACGCTGCTTGGACCAACCAGCGTCGATAAAGACCCGCGCATGCTCAGGCGATACCACCAACACCGCATCACCGGCCATCGCCAGCTTGGCGTGGTCAACGGTGCGCAGCGACAGCGCAAAGGAGCGCGCCAAGGACTCAGGATCACGGGATTTCTGGTCAACGATGCCCTGCACGCCTTCACCAGGGAAGATCGTCACCGCCGAACGGCCTGCTTCGACGCCGCGCTCCTGCGCCAGCGGCAACCAGTCACTGTCTTCTGCTTCAGCAAAACAGAAACTGTACTTGCCGGGGTTACCCAGCGTGGAGCGGTCGATCTCACCGGGCCGGCCGCCGCCTACGTTGCGAATAATCAACTGCAGCGCGCGGCCGATAGTGGCATTGGCGCGATTACCCTGCCCCAGTGCGTTCACCCCCGAGTTCATGCCGATGGCCTTGGCCGCCGGGCCATTCACAATGATCATCGGGCTACCAAACATGGTGGTGCAGATCAGCCCGTGCAAGCCAAATTCATCGGTCAGTGAGGCTTCCAGCGCGGCCAACAGTACCGGCATGTACTCGGGCTTGCAGCCCGCGAGCACGGCGTTTACCGCGACTTTCTCCACGGTGCAAGGCACCAGATCAGGCGGCATCAAACCCACGACTTCATCGGGCTTGCGCTCGGTACCCTTGAGCATCCGCAACACCCGCACCGGCGTTGGTGGCACCACCGGCAAACCGTCGCTCCAGCCCCGCTCGTAGCAAGCCTCCATCGGGTCATCAGCGCCCGCAATGTCGATCTCACGGGACTGTAGCTGGATGTCGCCAAAGGCCAGTTCCAGTTCCTCGGCAATGCCCGGCTCAAGCGTTTTGGAACCGCAGCCAGGGCGCATCACCGGCAGCGCCTCACCCAGCTCAGCCACGCCGCTCAGCTGTCGCCAGTCTTCCTTGTGCCAGCCATAGGTACGCTCGACCTCCTGTCCGTTTTCAACACGGATCAGTGTGGGCACGAACTCGATGCCCAGGCGATAGGAGTGTTCCAGCGTCTTGTCGTAAAGCGAGCCGGACAAATCTGCGGCGTAATCGACTGAGTCCTGCACGTAAACAGTCAGCGGGCCGCCTTGCGCCATTTCGGCGAGCAGTGGTTCGACCAAGCGGCAGGTAGGGCAATCGGCCTTGGCCACTACAATCAGGCCATCGGGCAGTGCTGTTGTCATTAGAAGCCCTTTGTAGGTCTTATGTCTCGTAGATGAAACAGCATAAGCCTGCCCGTTAGGGATGCCAACCAGAGCCAAGAGTCATGGACGTGCTGATTGATCAGGTATCAGCGCAGCCGCAACGTGCCGCCTGATCAAATCAGGACTGGTGCGCTCTGAGCGCAACTACCTAGATAGCCTGAACCACCTGATTCCGCCCGCCCTCTTTGGCTTTATACAGTGCTTCGTCTGCACGGCGCATCATCTGCTGGTAATCGGGATGGCCATCAAAACAGGCCAGGCCGATGCTCATCGTCACGCTGAGCGTCTGCTCTTGTGGCAAACGAAACACCTCACGCTCAACGCTGGCACGCAACTTTTCCGCGGCACGCCTGGCGCCATTCAGTCCGGTATCCACCAGCAACATCAGAAACTCTTCGCCGCCAAGCCGGAACAGGTAGTCCCCTGCCCGGCTATTGTTAACCAGTAAAGCGGCCAACTGCTGCAATACGCGATCTCCAGCCTCGTGCCCGTAGCCATCGTTAATGCGCTTAAAGTGGTCAATATCCAGCACCAGCACGGCGAACTCAGCTCCATGGTTGCGCGCATAAGTAATCTGTTTGCTCAGCACCACCGGCAAAAACTTGCGGTTGAGTAGCCGGGTAAGTACATCGCGTCCGGCCTCAAGCTCGCTATTCTGCTCAAACAGATGATCAAGGTTGAACCGGATAGTACTAACCAGATCGCGCATTTCACGCAGCTGCGGCACTCGGTCTCGCCACTCCTCAGCGAATAACGGCAGCAGTACGTCATCGATCTGCACCATGCCGTGGATAATCTGGCTGGCCTCCGGCGTCCCTTCAAACGCATGAGCGCCCTTGTGACGAAACCACACACCAAACTCGCAAGTTCGTATCCGCGGCAACTGCGCAATACTCAAACCAGTCGCCAAACCAAACATCAATTGGTTTTCCCAATCCAGCAGTGCGCCGCGTTGGCGCTCTTTCTCACTGGCAATATTCTGGGTGACAGAAAACAGTCGATAGGCTTCTTCGGTGCGGGAGTTGCGGTCGTGAGAGCTGGCATAAGCCTGGCTCATAACCTCCATCGCCAGATCGATGGTGTCCGACATCAGGCGGGCCACTTCAAGGTATTCATCGCCGCAGAGGCGGCCATCGGCCAAGAGCAGTCGGATAAACTCAACCTTCATTGCCCGTGCGCCGCGCAGAACCAGGTGTACCGGAATATCGATACGGGCATGTACCTCGCCGATCTTTTGTTGCTCGGCGATGATCCGCAACAGATCCTCATGGGTTTGCGGAGCAAATAGCCCAGCGACCCAGCGTTGCATGGATGAATGCAGGCGACTACTAACCTGGTCATGGGACAGAAAAGGGGAAGCGCCAGGGTCTTGCAGCATCTGTTGATAAAAATGCTCAGCCAGCGGCTGCGCATGGCGCTGGCAAAAGTCGAGTATAAATACTCGGCTGTGTGCGCTGAAGCGCTGGTTCAACGCCCCCCATTCCATAGAAAGCTGCTCAGTAGACAAACGGGGCATAACCAATTCCTTCAACGATTAAGGCGCGAGATTGTTTCATGCGAGTGACGATCCTGTCATCTGTCACACGCGGCCTGAAACACAAATGCCCAACCGTGGAATAGTTCAAGCAAAGCGCCTACAGAGTAGCGTGAGCTGATGAATTGCTGCGAAGACTTGAATCTCAACGAGCGTGACCCAGGCTCGTTACCGTCAGAGCCAACACCCATAACATGCCCAGCCGTGCTAAATACCCGTATCCGGATTATTAACTCGCTTCGAGGGAGAGTGGGCGCAATTAGATCATCAGCCATGGTTACGGCGCTGCGGTGCAGCAGCATGCGCCGCAGATCGGGTTGCTGCCCAGGGTTGATCGGTAGTACGGCGGTCAGCCACATGGCCGTCAGGATAAAAAACTACTGGAGCGATTGTCGTAACCGCGCCAAAGCGCTGAGGAAAAAGACGCTACCAATCGCCAGCAACCCCAACAGCTGCGGCCAGACAATAGCCAGGTTGGCACCACGCAGCAAAATGCTCTGGGCCAACTCGACAAAATGCGTGGTGGGTGCGGCCAGCATGATCACTTGAATCAGCATCGGCATGCTCTCGCGCGGTGTGACTTCGCCGGAAAGTATCTGCAGCGGAATCAACGCCAGAATGATCAGCAGGCCCAGTTGCGGCATGGAGCGCGCCACAGTGCCAAAGAAGATGCCAATCGAGGTAGTGGCAAACAGATGCAGCGCAGCGCCCAGCAGAAAGAGCGCAATAGAGCCCTGCACCGGCACCGCCAACAGCCCCTCGACAACAAAGCGCAGGGCCAGCGCTGACGCGACCAGCACCACCAGCCCCATCGACCAGACCTTGGCGAGCATGATTTCCAGCGGCGTAACCGGCATCACCAGCAGGTGCTCTATGGTGCCGTGTTCACGCTCGCGTATCAGCGCCGCGCCGGTCAGGATAATCGACAGCATGGTGATCTGATCGATTACCGCGGTCAGCGAACCAAACCAGCTCCGCTCCAGGTTCGGGTTGAAGGCCATACGCACAACGGCATCGACCGGCAACACGGTATCTGTCCGGTAACGGCTGACGAAGGTCGTCGTCTCGTCTTGGATGATCTGCTGAATATAGCCGGCGCCGCTGAACGCCTGGGATATCTGCGTGGCATCGACATTAAGCTGAATGGTCGGCTGTTTACCCCCCAGTACGTCACGCTGAAAATTCGGTGGAATATCCAGCGTAAAGGTGTATTTACCGCTATCCATACCGGCGTCCATGGCGGCCTGATCGATACGCACCGGCGGCACAAAATACGGTAGCTGAAAGGCATCCAGCAGCCGCCCGGAGAGCTGTGAGCGATCCTCGTCGACGACCGCAATACTGGCTCGATGCGGGCTTTCCGGAATGGCCATGGCGCTGGAGTAGATATTGGCGCTGAACGCATAAATGATCAGCAACACCAGCGCCGGATCGCGCCACAGGCTGCGCAGTTCCTTGATGCCTAGCTGGATAATATTGCCGAGGGAGCGCATGTTATTTTTCCTGCTTGTTGAGACCCAGCACGCTGAATAGCGTCAGGGCGGGTATGGCCAGCAACATTGGAATAAAGAACGGATAAAGCTCGCTCAACCCCAGCGCCTTGGAGAACACACCCCGGCTGATGATGAGGAAATGGGTGGTGGGATATAGCTCACCGATAATGGCGCCAAAGCCCTCCATGCTGGATACCGGGTGCAACAGCCCTGAGAACTGTACCGCCGGTACGATAGTGACGATGGCCGTACCGAAAATCGCTGCAATCTGGCTTTTCAGCAGTGAAGACATGAACAAGCCAACGCCCGTCGCGCAAGTGATATAGACCAGCCCCGCCAACAGCAACGTAGGCAAACTCCCCTTCACCGGTACCTTGAACACCAGCACCGCCAAGAGCAGCAAGGTGAGAAAATTGATAAAGCCCAACAGGATGTAGGGCAACTGCTTGCCCAGCAGAAATTCGAGACGCGTCACCGGCGTGACGTAGAAGTTGATGATCGAGCCCAGCTCCTTTTCGCGCACTACCGCCAGCGCCGTCAGCATTGCCGGAATCAGCATCAGCAGGATGGGGATAACCGCCGGCACCATCGCCGGCAGGCTTTTCACATCCGGGTTATAGCGGTAACGCGTGGCCACCTTGCTGAATTCCATACTGACCGTATACGGCTGCTCTGCTGCCAAGCTGCGCAGGTAGTTGAGGTGAATACCTTGCGCATAGCCACGCAGGGTATCGGCGCGCATGGGCATGGCACCATCAACCCAATAAGCCACCTGTGGCGTGTCGCCGCGCAGCAAGTCGCGGCCAAAATTGGGTGGAATCTCCAACGCCAGACTGATGCTGCCCTCGCGCATGCGCTGCTCCAGATCGGCATGACTGACCAGCGGCGGTCGCTCAACAAAGTAGCGCGAGCCAGAGAGGTTTTGTATGTAGCGCTCGCTGTAGGTGGTGCGGTCGTTGTCGAGCACCGCGAAGGTGAGATCTTCCACATCCAGATTGATGCCATAGCCCATGATGAACATCAGAAAAACCGACCCCAACAACGCCAGCAGGCCGCGGATCGGATCACGACGCAGTTCAATCGTCTCGCGCCGGGCATAGCTCATCAGCCTGCGCAGGCTGAAACGCGGCAACCTTGCCGTTGAACTGACCACCTGCGGTGTTGGCGAGGCGGCCTCAGCATCCGGAGTTGCCTGCGGGTCACTGGCTTCGCGCAGCCAATCGATAAAGGCTTCTTCAAGCGTATCCTTGCCACGCTCCAGCCGCAGCGCTTCGGGCGTATCGCTGGCCAGCACCTTGCCTGCGTGCATCAACGACATCCGGTCGCAACGCTCAGCCTCGTTCATGAAGTGGGTCGAGATGAAAATGGTCACGCCGTCGTCCCGCGATAGCTTAACGAGCAGCGCCCAGAACGCATCGCGGGCGATGGGGTCTACGCCAGACGTGGGTTCATCCAGAATCAGAATTTCCGGTTTATGGATCACCGCGACCGCCAGCGACAGGCGCTGCCTGACCCCCAGGGGCACACTCATGGGCAGACTATCTGCCACCTCTGCAAGATTGAACGTCTCGATCAGTTCAGCAACGCGCTCATCGCGGTAGCCGGCCGCCAACTGAAACAGCCGCGCATGCAGGTTGAGGTTCTGCCGCACCGTCAGCTCGCTGTAGAGCGAGAAGGCTTGCGACATGTAACCCACCCGCTTGCGGGTATTGATGTCCTTGGGGTCCACCGGCTTGCCAAAAAGCGAAGCCTCGCCGGAGCTGGACGGTAGCAACCCGGTCAGCATCTTCATGGTGGTAGATTTGCCACAGCCGTTGGAGCCCAGAAAGCCAAAAATCTCCCCGCGCTCAATACGAAAGTTGACCTTGTCTACCGCAGTGAAGTCGCCGAATCGCCGAGTCAGGTCGTGGGCTTCAATCGCAATCTCGCCATCAGCGGTACGCGGTGGAATAACCAGCTTTTCGTGATTCTGGCGTTTCTCTTCCGGCAGCAAGGCCACAAACGCCTGTTCCAGATCGCTGGTACCGGTGCGCTGCAGCAATTCGTCGGGGCTGCCGCAAGCCAGCGCTTTGCCGTCATCCATGACCACCAGATGATCAAAGCGCTGCGCCTCATCCATGTAGGAGCTGGCGATCAGCACACTCATGCCCGGCCGCCCCTCACGTATACGCCCGATCAGGTCCCAGAATTGGCTGCGCGACAGCGGGTCTACCCCGGTGGTGGGCTCATCCAGAATCAGCAGGTCAGGGTCGTGTATCAGTGCGCAGCACAAACCCAGTTTCTGCTTCATGCCGCCAGACAACTTGCCCGCCGGACGCTCAATAAAGTCGGTCAGCCCGGTACTCGCCAGCAGCAACGCAATGCGTTGTTCTCGCTCCTGGCTGCCCTGGTTGAACAAGCGGCCAAAAAAATCCAGGTTTTCGCGCACGCTCAGCGTGGCATACAGGTTTTTACCCAGGCCCTGCGGCATATAGGCAATACGCGGACATACGCGGCGACGATGCGCCGCGTCACGCATGTCGCCATCCAGCACCTGTAGCTGGCCTTCCTGCAGCTTGCGTGCACCCGCGATCAGCGCCAGCAAACTGGATTTGCCTACGCCATCCGGCCCGATCAAGCCCACCATCTGACCGCTAGGCAGCGACAGCGTCAGGTCATCCAGCGCGCAAGTCTTGCCGTAGCGCAGGGTGATCTGCTTGATGTCGGCGATGGCACTCATCGGCAGGCGATCACTGGGGCACGTTCACTGCCAACTCATCAGGCCACGGCGCGTCCGCATCCAGCTTGAGCCAGGCGATACCGGGCAGGCCGGTTTTGACCTGTTCCATATGCTCGCGCAGCAGCGCGGGATCAATCCGCGCCTTGACCCGAAACATCATCTTTTCGCGCTCACTTTCGGTTTCTACCGTCTTCGGCGTGAATTGCGCCACGCTGGCCACATAACTAACCTTGGCCGGAATCACGTACTGCGGCACTGCATCCAGAATCAGGCGCACATCAGCGCCCATGGCTACCCGCCCAGCTTCACGTTCGGGCAGGAAAAAGGTCATGTAGACGTCCGCCAGGTCAACCAGATTGACTACCCGGCCGCCCGCTGCCAGCACCTCGCCCGGCTCAGCCGTGCGGAACTGCACACGCGCCACCCGATCAGCCAGCAACTGGCTATCGGTAATCTCGGCACTTACCCGGTTGCTCGCAGCGCCAGCTGCCGCCATTGCCGATTGCGCACCAAACACCTGCGACTGCGCCGCAGCAATACCAGCCTCCTCGGCGTGCACCTGCGCCTGCGCTGCAGCCAGCGCCGCCCTGGCACTCTGCAAGGTGGCCAAGGCATCATCCAGACTCTGACGCGACATGGCGTTGCGCTCGACCAACACCCGCACGCGCTCATAGCGCTTGCTGACCGCATTAACCTCAGCCTCACGCTGCGTCACCAGCGCCTCACCTGCGGTTTTCTGACTTTCACGCTGTCGCACTTGAGATACCGCCGTGGCGATTGCGTTCTCAGCTTGCTGCTGCTGCGCCTGTGCTTGATTCAACTGCGCCTGCAAGGTGGTGGTATCCATCTGCACCAGCAGCTGGCCGGGCTTAACAAAGTCGCCCTCTTTGACGGTAATACTTTCAATCCGCCCGCCCAGCTTGGTCGCGATATCAATCTCGGTCGCCTCGATGCGCCCGTTACCGCTGACGAATGCCTCGCCATAGCCGGTTTGTCGTAGCTCAAACCAGGCATAAAAGCCCAGCAGCAGCAACGCAATGACCACAGCGGCAAGAATACGGATAATTCTGGGAGAAGCCCGTTGCATGCCAATTCCTTCAATTTAATGAAAAGCCGCGTGCTAGATAGGTCTAGATGAGAGGTACGAGTGTAGCAGCTAAGGCAGAACGTTCGATGACATAGATCAGCGTTGGCCGTAAAACAGCCAATTTTCCCTGGCAGGCATGTCAGTGAACCCGCTCCATGCCTGAGTATGAGACCACAATAGAAAACGCCCGACGCAAGGCATCGGGCGCTATCAAACCGCTAGCGACTGGGAGGCTGAATGCCTCGCAGTGCAGGCCCCGTTATTTCAACACTTTGATCGCGGCTGCAATAAAGTCGTAGGTCTCCATTTCCTGCTTATCCATCTCAGGTTCTGGCCACGCGCTCCAGATCACCGCCACTACATTTTCCTTGGGATTCACGTAAACAAACTGCCCAAAAATACCCTGCGCTTCAAACGCGCCATCGTGCTGATCACGTGCCTGCTCGCCGGTAGGGAATAACCACCACTGGTAGCCGTAACCGAGGATGTAATCCCCGCCGTACAACTTGCCCGGCGCCAGATAAGACGCAGGATCAACCTCAGTGGCTTTAGCCATCCAGCCCTCGGGCAAAATACGCTCACCGTCGATAACGCCATCATTAAGGATGAATTGGCCAAATCGACCATAGTCTTTCAGCGTGGCGGAAAAACCACTGCTACCGATTTCCTGACCCGCTTGCGCATCAAGCTGCCAATAGGCCGCTTGCTCCATGCCCATGCGCGCCCAGATGCGATCAGACAAGTAATCACTGGTGGTCATGCCGGTGGCAGCGTGAATCAGCTCACTTTGCAGGTGCGACTCGCCCGTGCTGTATTTGAACACCGTGCCGGGCTCATATTTGCGCTCCAGCTGGCTCATCTGCTCAACCAGTGAGCCCGGCGTATTGGATAGCTGCCGGGTGAACAGCTCGCGGCGGTCAGAGGTCGGGTCGCGGTAGGTTTCATTCCAGTCCGCACCGGAGCTCATGTGTAGCACCTGCTCTACGGTCACGCCATCGTAGGCACCGCCCGCCAGGGCCGGCACGTACTGGGTGATAGGTGCCTGCACGTCGATCAAGCCCTGCTCCACGGCGGCGCCAACCAGCGTCGAGGAGATGGACTTGACCACACTAAAGGACGTCCAGCGGGTATTGGCATCGCTACCCAGGCCGTATTTTTCCAGCACCACATTGCCGTCCTTGATGATCAGCACACCGCCAACGCGGTTACGGCGCATAAAGTCATCGACGTTCTTCTCGCTGCCATCAGCCTCGTAGGTCACGTCCATGTTGGGCAACTGCGGGAGCGGATAGACCTGCTCACCCCGCGCCACATTGCGGGTGAAATACAGCTGGTCCATATTGCGGTAAGTGTCCGGCTGGTAGAGCGGCGTCAAATCGTACAGGTCCTGCGCGCGGCCAATATAGGTGGGTTTAGTGTGCATGGCTGAGTCGCTCGCCACCGGAGTTGGCGTACTTGCAGTCTGAGCACAGCCGCTGATCAACAGGCCGAAGGCCATGGTAAACAAACCGCCTGCTACTCGCATGTTCATAGACATCTTGAATCCTTATGGTTTTTCTTATTGAGTAAAGGTCATTGATCACCCGCTAGCCGCTAACACTGACCTGAAGCGAACGCACCTTGCTCAATAATGTAGCTGATACAGGTAGGCGTTGCAGAAGAGCCGTCCATGGTGAGCGTCATCCCACTCACCCGGCACAAAGCAGAAAGGAATAGAGTCGGGACCATAAACGCCATTTAAGCGCTAGCAGATAACTCGGCGGCGACCACCGAAGCAGGCGTCCTCCTAAACCCAGCTCACCCTGATACGCGCACTACT
>Ga0207900_100190_pt1 | contig 17508 bp, 12 predicted proteins | sample LinPmetageLP39_FD_184052 | JGI IMG/M metagenome (GOLD analysis project Ga0207900, IMG submission 184052) | Marine viral communities from the Pacific Ocean - LP-39 (SPAdes) | ecosystem: Environmental > Aquatic > Marine > Oceanic | place: Pacific Ocean | collected 2010-06-14
TTGCCATCCCCAGCCAGGCCGGGTCGGTGGTCGCTTGTTTAATGCTATTGAGCAAGTCGAAGAGGCCGATAATGATCACCAGACTGGTGTCTTTAAACAGCGCAATAAAGGTATTGACGATACCCGGGATGACCATCTTCAGCGCCTGCGGCAATATCACCAGACCCATCATCCGCCAGTAGCCCAAGCCCATCGCTGCTGCGGCCTCGTACTGCCCCTTGGGAATGGCCTGCAGACCACCACGTACCACCTCGGCGACGTAAGCAGATTGAAACAGAATGACGCCGATCAACGCGCGCACCAGCTTGTCGAAATTCATTCCTTCCGGCAGGAACAACGGTAACATCACCGATGACATGAACAGCACCGTGATCAGCGGGACGCCCCGCCAGAACTCGATGAAGGTCACGCAAATCACGCGAATGGCCGGCATATCAGAACGACGCCCCAGCGCCAGCATAATACCGAGAGGCAGTGCGCCAGCGATGCCCACTGCGGCGATCACCAGCGTCAGCGTCAAGCCGCCCCACTGACTGGTAGGCACAAGATCCAGCCCCAGAAAGCCGCCGTGCAGCAGCCAGTAGGCCAGCAGCGGATAAACGACCAGGAAGGCGATGCCATAACGGGCTTTACGCGGCATGGCATCAATAAACAAAGGCGCTGCGCCGACAATTGCCAATATCACCGTGAGGTCAACGCGCCAACGCAGCTCAGACGGATAGAAGCCGTACATAAACTGGCCAAAGCGCTGCTGAATGAAAACCCAGCAGGCACCCTCGCTGGTGCAGTCGGCTCTGGTAGTACCAACCCAGTCGGCGTTAATAATGGCCCAATTGATCAACGGCGGTACTATCAGCCACAGCAGATACAAGGCAAAGAGCGTGAGCAGGCTGTTAAACAAGCCGGAGAACAGATTTTCACGAAGCCAGGCGAGCACCCCGATCGCCTGTTTGGGCGGCGGCATGTCAGGTTTGAAAGTATGTGTCTGCATAGCGGCTCCTCAGCGCTCAATCAGCGCTATGCGCCCGTTGTACCAGTTCATAAACAGCGAGATGCTGATGCTGATCGCCAGGTAAACACTCATGGTAATCGCGATGACTTCGATAGCCTGCCCCGTCTGGTTAAGCACGGTACCGGCGAACAGCGACACCATATCGGGATAACCGATGCCGGCAGCCAGCGACGAGTTCTTTGCCAGGTTCAGGTATTGACTGGTCAACGGCGGAATGATGACCCGCAAGGCCTGCGGAATGATCACCAAACGCAGCGTTTTACCCGCCGGCAACCCCAGTGAGTGGGCCGCCTCTGTCTGGCCATGACTTACGGACTGGATGCCCGCACGCACGATTTCAGCAATAAAGGCAGCGGTATAGATACTCAGCGCGAGCGTTAACGCGATCAGCTCGGGGATCAGCACCCAACCACCGGCAAAGTTGAAGCCCGATAGCTCCGGTACCGTCCAGACCAGCGGATTACCGGCTATCAGGACGGCGGCGCCCGGAATTACCAGCAATAACGCCAGAACCGAGACCAGCACAGGGAAAGGTTGCCCGGTCGTCTCACGACGCTTGCGCGCCCAGCGCCCCAAGAACACTGACGCCACAACAGCCAGCAGCAACGCGGCAAAGAACAGCCCAAAAGTCTCGGATAGCCCTGGCGAAGGCATGTACAGACCACGGCTGTTGAGATAGAAACTATCGAGTACACCCAGGCTTTGCCGCGGCCCGGGCAAGGAGAGCATAACCGCGAAGTACCAGAACAAAATCTGCAGTAGCGGCGGAATATTGCGGAAGGTTTCGATATAGAGCGTCGCTAGCTGGCGAACTAGCCAGTTGGGCGACAAGCGCGCCACGCCAAGCAGAAAACCGATGATGGTCGCCAGTACGATACCAATCACCGAGACCAGCAGCGTATTGAGCAGGCCCACAAAAAACACGCGCCCATAGCTATCGGTCTGAGTGTAATCAATCAGATGCTGAGCTATGCCAAAGCCCGCAGTGTTGTTGAGAAATGCAAACCCGGAAGTGATACCGCGCTGTTCCAGGTTGGTCTGTGTATTGTCGAATAGATACCAGCCAAGCCCCACCACCGCGGCTATGGCAAGCAGCTGAAAAATCAATGCCCGCAGCTTTGGGTCGGTCAGAACCGAGCCTCCGCGTCGCGGCACATTGGCAGTATTTTGCATATAAGCCTCTCGCATCCTCGGCTCAAACAGCGAGCGAAGATCCAACTTGTCAGAACAAAATCAGCCCGATCTTGCGACCGGGCTGACGTGCCGGTTAGGAATCAGCGCACAGGGGGTGCGTACTGAAGCCCACCTTGGTTCCACAAAGCATTGAGGCCACGTTCGATCTTCAGCTCGCTGCCGGCACCGACATTGCGCTCGAAGCTCTCGCCGTAGTTACCTACCTGTTTAATGATGTTCACTGCCCAGTCAGCAGGCAGCTTCAGATCTCTGCCGTACTCGCCTTCCGCACCCAGCAGGCGCGCCACATCAGGCTTACCCGTTGCCTTGGCCATCTCGTCAACGTTGCTGGATGTCACACCCAACTCTTCTGCGTTAACCATGGCGAACAGCGACCAGCGCACGATGTTGAACCACTCGTCATCACCCTGACGTACCACAGGCCCCAATGGCTCCTTGGAAATCACCTCGGGCAAAACCACATACTCCTCTGGAGCAGCCAGCTTGATGCGCTGCGCATACAACTGTGACTGGTCTGAGGTCAGCACATCGCAACGACCTGACTCGAGTGACTTGGCGCTCTCATCCGAGGTGTCATAAGTGATAGGAGTAAATTGCAGATTATTGGCACGGAAGTAGTCAGACAAATTCAGCTCGGTGGTAGTACCGGCCTGAATGCAGACGGTAGCCCCATCCAATTGCTTGGCACTGGTCACACCCAGCTTCTTGTTCACCAGAAAGCCCTGACCGTCATAATAGTTCACACCGGTAAAGTTCAGACCCAAACCAGCGTCTCGCGAACTGGTCCAGGTTGTGTTGCGCGACAACACGTCTACTTCACCTGACTGCAGCGCGGTGAAACGTTCCTTCGCAGTCAACGGGCTATACCTGACTTTGGTCGCATCACCGAACATGGCTGCGGCCACGGCGCGGCATACATCAACATCCAACCCCAGATAGTTCCCCTTATCATCGGCATAGGAGAAACCGGGTAAGCCATCACTGATACCGCACTGAACAAACCCTTTCTCTTTGACAGCATCAAGGGTTGAACCTGCCTGCGCAAAACTGCTTACACCCAATACCGCGGCGGTGGTACATACTGCCAGAGTAGATTTCACCATCTTCATTTGAATCTCCAGTTGCTATTGTTTTGTTGGAGTCTCGAGCGCTTCCCTTCATGCTCTTGTGAAGCACTGGGTGAGAGCCTGCGGCCGTTCAGTGGAGCCAGCCTGCCCATTAACTATAGTGGACACGAGACTGATAGCAATTTGCCTATGATCGAACATAGTGCGTTCGACGTTCCCTTTTGCCTCGCCCATCAGACGAGTCTCTCCAAAGCGCATCAGCAGCTAAATTCACATAGCTGAATCAAGCGAGGCGCGCTCAGTGCCGATGGAGAATGCAAGCGTCGTACCAGAGCCCGTTCTAGAGCGCTTGCCAAAAACCGCTCATCCTTGATTTGTCTTAGTGCGACATTTTCTTCCTAAATTCGACACAGAGTGTTCCGCTAAGCGCATCAAATAAGCGCACGGGTGCTACCAAGAGGAACAAAAAAGCACAGCAAATAACCTGCCTAGGTATTGTGAAAGGTGGAGTGGCTCATCAGAGCAGGCGGAAGAAACTGATAGCGCAAAGCAAATGCAGACTGAGCTGAACGATTCAAAGTGACGACCAGCCAGCCGCCGCACTGCAAAAGCGCTTGCCTAACAATCGCGCTGGCTGAAAGCACCCCGCCCGCCACCACCCTCACCCTCCGCCTGAAGAACTTTATTCGTAAGCCTTTAGCAACTTGACTTTGTTTATATGATAGGCGACATTTTAATATTACAATCATCATACAAGTCAACAGCGAGTTAACAGGTGGCCTCTTACCGACCCGCCATCACATCAAAACCAATATCAGGAAGCCTGCAAAATGAATCCACAAACCTCACCCATCTCGCAGCGCCAAAACTCAGCGGAAAATGCTTTTACGCAAGCCTGTATTGCTTTCAGCAGGCCACGTCGCATTGCCGCCAGTGAGGCAGAGACAGCGGCACTGGCAACAGCAACACGCACAACTCACGCGCATGAAGGTGAAGATATCGCCGTCTGGACTTGGGGCGAAGGCCCTCGCGTTCTTTTGGTACACGGGTGGGACAGCCGTGGCTCGCACCTGGCGGGCTTCATTCAGCCACTATTGCAAGCCGGCTTCTCCGTTACCCTGTTTGATATGCCAGCACACGGTGATTCCGCTGGCGAGCATGGCAGCGTAGTGCATTCAAGCCGAGCCCTGCTCTCACTAGCCACTGCCCTAGCCGACGTACAAGCGGTAATTGCGCACTCAATGGGCTCGGCGGCAGCCCTGATTGCCTTCTGCCAGGGACTGCAGGTACAAGCCAGCGTGCACCTTTGCGGCCCGAGCTCACTGTCCACCATGGTGAAACTGCAGGCTCGTGGCTATGGCCTGAATCCCCAGCAAAGCCAGGCCTTTCACGCATGGGTAGAGCAATTCATCGGCCAGTCTACTCAGTCAGTAGACCTTGAAAGCCTGCTTGATGGCCTGCGCCACCCCGCGCTGATCATGCATGATCCTGAGGATAAAGTAGTCCCCTTCGCGGCTTCAATGGCTCTCAATCAGGCCTGGTCAGGGTCACAGCTGATAGAGACACACGCCTTGGGGCATCGCCGAATACTCACTGACGATGACGTGATCATCGGCACAGTCGCTCATCTTGCGCATAACGTTGCAACGGACCAACCAGCATGAGCGCACCTACACAGCGTCAACCGATTAATGTGTTGAGTAGCCAGGCTGCAGACCAGCCAGGCCTGTCGGTTTTAGTGCTACTCGCTAGCCTGGCTGCATTGGGTACACTCTCAACCAATATTATCCTGCCATCCTTCCCATCCATGGGCGCTGAGCTCGGTATATCTTCACGCGAGATGGGACTGACACTTTCCTATTTCTTTGTCGCCTTTGCCGTCGGGCAACTACTGGTTGGCCCGCTATCAGATCGTTACGGCCGCAAGTGGCTGGTCATTGGTGGCTTACTGATTTTTTCACTCGGCAGTTTGCTCTGCGCCTATGCGAGCAACCTTGAGACCTTACTTGCCGGGCGCGTGGTTCAGGCGCTGGGAGTCTGCGCGGCGTCAGTACTGTCTCGCGCCATAGCGCGCGATCTGTTCGAGGGCGAGACTCTGGCGCGTAGCCTGGCCATGATCATGGTAGCAATGGCTGCCGCGCCCGGTTTTTCACCGCTGCTGGGCAGCGCCTCCGACAGCTATCTAGGTTGGCGAGCAACCTTTGGCATCGTTGGTTTAGTCGGAATACTGGTGGCTATCGGCTACGCCCGTACCCTTGGTGAAACCCATGCGCCAGAGCGACGCCAGTTAGTTACCGCAGCAGCCATCACCAGCCAGTACCTGCGGCTAATGGCTGACCCCCGCTTTGCGCGACCAGCACTGGCGGTAAGCCTTATTGTTGGCGGGCTCTATGCCTTTTTTGGCGCGGCACCTGCCGTACTCATGGTCGATATGGGGCTGAGTTCCGTTGAGCTTGGCTTGTTATTCGCGGGCACTGTTGTCGTGGTCTTCGCTTCCGGTCTGATGGCACCCAGGCTGGCGCACCGGTGGGGAGCAGAGCGCGTAGCCGTCAGTGGCATTGCGCTGGCACTGTTGGGTGGTACAGCTATTTATCTGGTGCAAGATCAACACAACCTGGTGACCTTCACTCTGGCACTCACGATTTTTCTCGCCGGCATGGGCGTAGTCAATCCACTGGGTACTGCCCTTACCCTGCAGCCCTTTGGCCAGCAGGCGGGCGCAGCATCGGCCCTACTGGGTTTTCTACAGATGAGCTGCGCCGCGCTTGGCACCTGGGCAACCAGCGCGCTTCCCATCACCGCTGCAGCGGCGATGGGCCTGGTATTGACGGTTTTTTCACTGCTGGCGCTGTTTATATTTGCTGTTGTCCGCAAAAAGACCGGCACCGGCTGAACCATCATGACCGCTCAGGCAGCTGAGACCTCAGGTCCCGGCTGCATGAACAGTGCACAATGTCAGCGCAGCCGCTGCGCGGCACTAAGCAGCGCATCTTCTGTAGCACTCCAGCCAAGGCAGCCATCGGTAATGGAAACGCCATAGCGCAGTTCCGGCGAAAGCGGCTGGCAACCATCAAACAAATGGCTCTCCAACATGATGCCTCGCAGACTATCCTGCCCGGCCAAGCGCTGACCAATGACCGCCTCCAATACCGCAGGCTGTTGCAGCGGGTTCTTGCCACTGTTTGCATGGCTGCAATCCACAATCAAGCCTGACTGAATACCCTGGCTGCGCAGCGCCGTCACGGCCGCCTGCACCGACTCCGGCTGATAATTCGGCCCACCGTGTCCACCACGCAACACCAGGTGCGTATCCGGATTCCCGTTAGCCTGTATAAGCGCTGGATGCCCATGATCATCCACACCAAAGTACTGATGTGCATGCGCGGCAGAGCGCATCGCATCACACGCAATAGTGAAACCACCATCAGTGCCGTTCTTGAAACCCACCGGCAAATCAAGCCCGCTAACCAGTTCGCGGTGAACCTGGGACTCACTGGTACGCGCGCCAATTGCCGCCCAGCTCAGCAGGTCATCCAGATACCCGGCAGCTAATGGCTGCAACAACTCGGTCGCTACTGGCAAGCCCAGCTCGGTAATGCCAAGCATCAAGCGGCGTGACAGCGCCAAACCTGAAGCCATATCGCCACTGCCATCGAGTTGCGGGTCGTACATCAGCCCCTTCCACCCTACGGTGGTGCGCGGCTTCTCAACATAGGCCCGCATTACCAGCAGCATCTGATCGCCAACTCGGGATGCCAAATTGGCCAGACGCTCAGCATACTCGAGCGCGGCATCCGGATCGTGTAGCGAGCACGGGCCGGCAATCACCAGCAGCCTGGGGTCATCGCCCTGCATGATGGCGCGTATGGCTTCACGGCCATATTTTACCGTCGCTAAGGACTGGGCACTGGCTGGCATACGGGCACGTAATTGGGCGGGCGTTGGCAGAGGTTGAGCAGAGCGCAGGGCAGAGTTGGGCGCAACAGGGGTAAGAGCGGTAACAATGGCATTCATATATTGGATTCCTTATTCGCGCGGCCAGGCCGCTGCGATTCTATCTGAGCGTTCGATGATCTGATGTTCGCTGCGTCGCAGCTGCATAGCTGAGTGACCAGTAACTGCAGAAAAATCCGTTAAAAGTGCGGTAGCTATTCATCTATAAATCCTCTTGAAAACTGAAAAAGCCAATAAAAAACCCCGATCGGGAAGCCGACCGGGGTTTTACTGTTTCTCTGGTGGCGACCCGTTTATAAAGGGCGCCTGTGGGGTATCAGGCGCGCCTATGGCTAAACCAATACCCAAAATAAAAGTTTTCCATCGCCATCGCCAACAACGCACGCGACGCCGCAACGCGAGTAGCGCTGACGATCGAAGCAATGCAGATGGAAGACAGGGATGACATAGAAATCTCCGTTTGATGAGGATAAATGTAGTCGATTGAGTACAGCCTTGGCAACCTGACACTCAAAAACACCAATAACAGGGGCAGTTTTTATCGCTCAGCTGCTTAGCCTACTACCCCGCCAGACCACTTCATTGCTCGCCCGGTATCACTTGCGTTTTGGCGGCGCCAGACCATCGGAGCTGGTGACAACCTGTCCCTCTGGAGGCCTGGAAGGACGCTTACCGGCCTTTGGCTTTTTCGGCCTGGACGATTTCTTCTTGTCATCCTTTTTCTTCTTGGCCCCTACCGGCTTGCCTGAAGACTTAACCTTCTTGGGCCCCTTAAAGCTACCCGGCACCTCTTTAAGAATTCGGCGCTCAAACTGACGACGCAAATAACGCTCGATACTGGACATCAGGTTCCACTCGTGTGGACTGATCAACGAGATAGCCAGACCGCTAGCACCAGCGCGCCCGGTGCGCCCAACACGGTGCAGATAATCATCGCCACTGCGGGGCATATCAAAGTTGATGACGCGATCCAGCTCGGTAATGTCCAAGCCACGTGCGGCCACATCAGTGGCAACCAGCACACCACTTTGCCCCTGCTTGAAACGCTCTACCGCCATATTGCGATCTTTCTGATCCTTTTCGCCATGCAGCACATAGACTCGCAGGTCCATAGCGCGTAGCACGCCATTCAGGCGATCCGCCGCCACACGGGTGTTGGTGAAAACGATGGTCTTGCCCTCGCCTTCGTTAACCAGGAGCCACTTGAGCATCGCCTCCTTGTGGGCAGTGTCGTCCGCTGGCATCACCTGCTGCGCAATCGCTGGCGTGTCATCTCGCACGCTGGTTAGCTCAAGAATCTCGGGCTCACGCAACACCGAGTCGATCATGCGCTGCAGGCCACGGTTGCCTTTTGTCGCAGAGTAAAGAGCTGTCTGTCGCCCCTCCGGACAGGCATTGGCTAGTGTGGTGACGTCTTCACTAAAGCCCATGTCCAGCATGCGGTCTGCTTCATCCAGAACCAGGGTTTGTACACTGCCAAGATCAAGGTTACCTGCAGAAAACTGCTCGAGTGCGCGGCCAGGTGTTGCTACCACGATATCCGGATTCTTGCGCAAGCGGGCAGCCTGAACCTTGAAGTCCTCGCCCCCAGTCACCAGCTCGGCCTTAAGGAAAGTGTATTTACCCAGAATATCAATATCCTTGACTACCTGCCGAGCCAACTCGCGAGTCGGCACCAGAATAAAGCCTCGTGGCGCCAAGGGTTTGGACTCATCGTGCAGTAATCGCTGCAGCAACGGCAAAACGAACGCAGCGGTTTTGCCACTGCCTGTCTGCGCAATGACATAAAGATCACTGCCCGCGATGGATGCAGGGATGGCAGCGCTCTGCACCTCAGTAGGCTGATCAAAGGACAGCTCTTCAAGCCCTTTAAGCAGACGTTCGTGAAGGTTGAGTTGGTTAAACGCGGTTTGGCTGGACAAGGGCATCACTCTGAAAAGGTCGGTATCAACAATTCCGATAGTCTAACAGATGTGCAGTCGAACGCCGGACGAAAGCAGGAAGGAAGGTAAAAAGCGCACAAAAAAAGGGGTATCCGAAGATACCCCTTAAAACCCAAACTTCTATCTAAGCAGCATCAGAGCTTAACGAATACCCGAGGCACGCAGGGCAGCCGGTGTGAACTGATTGTAATTAGGCTCATAATCAAAGTTAGGCGCGTACGACTCTTCGGTGAACATGCCCAGTGCGATGTAACGACCTGCCAACAGGTCATACAGGGTTTCGATCGAATAACCCGGAATCTGGTTGGCATAGTTGAAGCCGATGTGACCCTCACCTACACGCCACAGAGTGCCGCGGCCATCGTAATGATCAGCCAGGTTGATCATCCAGGAGTCTTCGTCAACGAAGAAGTTACGCTGCGCATAAATATGACGCTGGCCTTCCTTCACGTTGCCTTGTACTTCCCACACGCGGTGCAGCTCGAAACGCGTGTAATCAGGGTTGATATGGCCAGCCTGCAGAACGTCGCTATACTGCGCACCACGTTCGGTCAGCTTGCCGCTGTTGTAAGGAACGTAGATTTCCTTCTTACCGACCAGCTTCCAGTTGTAACGGTCAGGTGCGCCGTTATACATGGCAAAGTTATCAGACGTACGCATCCCGTCAGAGGCGGTACCTGGACCGTCATAAGCAACCTGTGGAGCACGACGAACACGACGCTGACCTGCGTTGTAAACCCACGCCATGCGCGGCTCTTTCAGCTGATCCAGGGTATCGTGCACCAGCAGAACGTTACCGGCCAGACGGGCTGGCGCGTTCACGCGCTGCTTGAAGAACAGCAGAGTGTTCGGCATGGTCGAAGCATCGACATCCGACATGCGGTTCGGATAACCGACTTCCTCTTCCAGCTTGATCAGCGTGTAGGAACCGTTGGTCTGCGGAATTGCCTGCATGTACAGGCGCTGCACGTTCAGACGATAGCGGGTGTTGTGGTTCCAGATCACTTCTACGCCCGATTGCGGAATCGGGAATGCAAAGGTGCCGTGAGAGAAGTTCGAGATACCGTCACCACCGTTCACCAGCTTGGCTTGACCAGCCGTTTGCTTGACCTGGTCATATACCTCTTGCGGGTAACCTACCGTACGCTCGGTCTTGAAGACGGGCATACGGAAGGTTTCCGGGTAACGCTCAAACATCGCAACTTGACCGGGGGTCAGGTTGTCTTTGTACTGCTGATAGTTCTGAGCATTGATGACGAACTCGGCCTGCTGGCCGGCCAGTGGATTTTCATAAAAGTTATCGCCCAGAGGCTTACCAGCATTAGTTGGCAAACCACCAGTCCACTCAGGAATGGTGCCGGCAGCATTGCCAGCCTTCTCTGCGCCAACTGGCGTCAGAGAAGTGCCCAACTGATCAATCTGGGCTTGGGTCAGGCTCTGCGCCATGACACCTGAAGCCAATAGGCTCAGAGCCAAACCGCCAGCACCCAACAGAGTTTTTTGCATACGCATATTATTGTTTCTCCTTAAAGCCCAATCTTAGAAGCTGACGCTGAAGTTAAGCGACGCGAAGTCACGGTCAACGTTGGTGTTGTACTTGCCGTCAAAGAAGTTGGTATAGCTGATACCAGCGCTATACTTGTTCGCATAATCAGCGTCCAGACCAATGCTGATTGATTTAGCATCTTCGTTGAAGTTAGGGCCATAACCCTCGACATCATGCGACCAAGCTAATGTTGGCTTCAAGTTCACACCGGCAAAGACGTTGCTGTAGTCCAGCGATGCACGTACACGGTAACCATAAGACCAGTCGGTGTAGAAGCCATCGTTTTCACACCAGCTGTTGGCGTTAGGCGATTGGTCGGCTGGATCAGGCGCAGCCTGAGAGGAACAGGTTCCGTCGGCGTAAGGGCTTTGACCGAATAAAGAATCCCGTCCGTACATTGTATCCCCAGCACTGGAACCAATACCGCCGATGTAGTTCACGCCCGCCTCACCAACCAGAGCCAAACGGCTGGCTCCCATGACGCGATCAATAAACTTAATTGCAGTGACCTGAGCTTGGTAAAACTCTTTACGGTCGTAACCTTGGATATAATCGCCAACGCCGTAAGTTTCGCCACGGTGAATATTGTCACCCGCCAAAGTCAAAGCAGTACGACTCATATCACCAGTATTCAGCTGCATTGGCATATTTGGTCTATAGCTGACTTCACCACCTAGAGATACACCAGAGATACTGGTTTGGAAGCTAACACCATACAAACGAATGTCTTCTGGGTACTCAAAAAAGTAGCCTGCTGGGCCAGTAGCGCCATCCAAGCCGACCGACGTACCGGCCCTGTTGGAGTAGATAGGCGCTCGACTGTGATAATTCATTGCATAAAAGCCGAATTCAGAGTCATTCAGCTCGGGAGCGAAGTAACGGAATGCGATACCAAACTGGCCATCATCTTTCGCTTCTTTGTTATGCTGTGATCGAACAATATACGTTCCAGGAATCTGCTCGCCCTGAGGAGCATCAGCAGGGCCGGCAAAATTCAGCCGGTCTACACAACCTTCAGCCAATGTATCAGCACCGAAGAAAGTACCGCAGTTATCAAGTGCATAAGGAGCCCACTTGAGCTGATAGAAGGCTTCCATACTCAGGTTTTCAGTCAGACCTTGCGAGAGATACAGCATCTCTACTGGCAACAGGCCTTCTTTTAACTCAGCACCTGGACGGCGCAGCGCGGCGACGTCGATTGGGTTAATGGAATTGATCGAGTTCTGAATAAAGGTAGACTCACCCCAACTAACAACCTGGCGGCCAAGGCGAATATTGCCCGGATTATTGCCAATAAAATAATTGTGGTACACGAACGCATCGAGCAAGGCTACGCCTGAAGACTGGACCAGCGGATTACGGCCAGAGTCGCTAATATCATAAAAGCGTTGGCTACCGTCTTTGGTTTCAAAATCGTACCAATACTTACCACGGATAAAAGCACCAGAGTCGCCATAACGCAGCTCTAAATCATGCACACCGCGGAAAATCTTGGAAAAAGCGTCGCCCGACTTATAGTTCAAGCGACCATCATCAGACGTACGTGCGGCTGCTTCCCCCCCATTCTTCGGTGATATAAAGCGCTTATCAGCGTCCTGAGTAGACCAGCTCGCACCCACAGAAATCTGCGAGTCCAACTGCCCCTCAACCTCACCCAGCGAGAATGTAACTGCGCTAGCAGACCCAGAGAAACTGGCCAGCCCGATTGCCAGTGGCAACGCGGCGAGCGACCAAGCATGCATTTTTTTTGTCATTGTGCTGCTCCGTTAGAATGAATCATGGATACCAGACGACCCGGAGGCCTCTAGCATCGAGGACAAGTCTGTCACGAGATAAAAAACCGAATTGGCCGATTAGGACGAGTTTATTGGCCGGTGGGGACATTCATGCAATGAATACCTACTGGTTTTGCCGTGGAATTATCCGTTGCATAATTTTGCATAATGCCCCTCGTTCCTCTATCTTTAAAGCAGGATTTAGATGTGCCTAATCACAATAATAAAATTGAGACGTCTCCTGCTTATGAATCCGGAACTCCATCCGCTACCGTCGGAGCGCGTTCACGAACGCGCCCTTTGGGCTCAGGGTATTGCTCAGAGTCTTGAGCACTACGACAAGAGCATCAAAGATCTACCCGCAGACCTGCGCGTGCATTGCAAGCAGGCAGACTTAAGCCTTACCCACATCAGCCAGACCGATATCAACCGTCTTTGGACGGCCGCAGCGCGCCTATCCAAGGACGACTGTTTCGGCTTGCGTATGGGACAACAGCACAACTGTAATACACTTTCTTTATTGTGCCTGGCCGCCGCCTCCAGTGAGACGCTGGGCGACGCCATTCAGCGAATCATTCGCTTTATGCCGGTCTTCAGCTCCCAGGTTCAGCTCTACTCGGTCGAGGACGATCAGTATCTAACACTCTACTTTCAGCCCAAGGGCGCGCCCCACCCCATGCATATGGAAGCACTTATGAGCCAGTGCAATCGTATTTGGGAAGCTTTGGGCATTGGCAAAGCATCACTGATGCTGGAAACCCGTCTTACCAGCGAGCACGACAAGAGCCGCTCGCTCTGCGAAGCTATTTTGGGTGGCACGGTTCGTTTAGGTTCAAAGCGCCAGTCGGTGCGCATCCATCGTCGACTACTGAGTTCACGCCTGCCTAATGCGGATGCTTTTCTGCGCAAGCGATTGGATAGCTCACTGGAAGACATGTTGAGCGATCTGCCGAACGTGGATTTTGCTGAACAGGTAAAGCAGCGCATCCGCGTGCTGGTGTCAGAACGCACCGTATCAGAGGAGCTGGTCTCGACTCCCTTCAACATGAGTCCACGGCACTTGCGCCGCAAACTCAGTGAAACCCAAACTACCTATGAAAAACTGCTGGACGAGGTTCGTATGGAACTCGCCGTGCGCCTGATAAAGGAAGGCAAACTGAACCTGGGACGCATAGCCTTTGAACTGGGCTTTCTTGACCCGAGCAGCTTTACACGTGCCTTTCGCCGCTGGACCGGCATGAGCCCCACTACCTTCCGCAGCCAATTCAATCAGGCAGCCTTACCTTCCTGACATCTATATAAGACTCAAGACAAAAACAAAGGGCGCACATGCGCCCTTTGTTTTTGTCTCTTTAGTTACCTGAAAGCATGGCCTGCATACTTGACCACAGCCTGAGCCGCTACAAAACCACCAAAAAGCCGAGCTAGCAGAGCAACAAAAAAGGGAGCCTTGCGGCTCCCTTTTCTTTACTACTACTCAGCTAAACCTTAACGGATGCCTGAAGAGCGCAGGGCCGCCGGGGTAAAGGAGTTGTAGTTCGGCTGGAAATCATACTGAGGCGCAGATTGCTCCTCGGTGTACATACCCAGCGCGATATAACGACCCGCCAACAGGTCATACAGGGTCTCGATCGCATAGCCTGGAATCTTCTGCTGGTAGTTAAAGCCGACGTGGCCTTCACCTACGCGCCACAGTGTGCCGCGACCATCGTAGTGATCGGCCAAGGTGATCAACCAGGAGTCTTCATCAACAAAGAAGTTACGCTGCGCGTAGATATGGCGCTGGCCTGCCTTCACGTTGCCCTGTACTTCCCAAACGCGGTGCAACTCGAAACGCGTGTAGTCGGGGTTGATGTGGCCCGCCTGCAAAACGTCTTCGTATTTGACACCCGGCTCGCTCAGCTTGCCGCTGTTGTAAGGAATGTAGATTTCTTTCTTGCCAACCAACTCCCAGTCGTAACGGTCAGGAGCACCGTTGTACATGGCGAAGTTGTCAGATGTACGCATGCCGTCAGACGCGGTACCTGGGCCGTCGTAGGCAACCTGGGGAGCGCGACGAACGCGACGCTGACCAGCATTATAAACCCACGCCATGCGCGGCTCTTTCAACTGATCCAGGGTGTCGTGGACCAAGAGTACGTTACCGGCCAAACGAGCTGGCGCGTTCACGCGCTGTTTGAAGAACAGCAGGGTATTGGGCATGGTGGACTCGTCAATATCGTCCATCAGCTGCGGATAACCTGCTTCTTCTTCCATCTTGATCAGCGTGTAAGAACCGTTGGTTTGCGGCATAGCCTGCATGTACCAACGCTTGATGTTCACGCGGTAGCGCGTGTTGTGGTTCCACACCACTTCTGCACCCGACTTGGGAACCGGGAAGGCAAAGGTACCGTGCGCGAAGTTGGAAATACCGTCGCCACCGTTAACCAGCCTGGCCTGACCGGCAGTCTGCTTGACCTGGTCATACACAGACTGTGGGTAGCCCACAGTACGCTGGGTCTGGTAAACCGGCATCTTGTAGGTTTCTGGATAGCGCTCAAACAAGGCAATCTGACCCGGGGTCAGGTTGTCCTTGTATTGCTGATAGTTCTGCGCCGTAATCACGAACTCGGGCTGCTCGTTCCTGAACGGGTTTTCCAGAAAGTTGTTTTCCAGCTGTTTGCCAGCGTCAGTACCCAGACCACCAGTCCACTCGGGAATAGTACCCGCAGCATTACCGGCTTTCTCTGCGCCGATTGGCGTCAATGTAGTGCCCAGTGAGTCGATTTCGGATTGGGTCAGGCTTTGTGCCATGACACCAGAGGCCAGAAGGCTCAAAGCCAAACCGCCTGCACCCAATAGAGTTTTTTGCATACGCATCTTATTATTTCTCCTGTGATCGGTCTTAGAAACTTACGCTGAAGCTGGCGGCCAAGAAGTCGCGATCAACGTTGGTGTTGTATTTACCGTCAAAGAAGTCGGTGTAGCTCAAGCTGGCAGCGTATTTGTTACCGTAGTCAGCATTGATACCTACACTGATGGACTTGGCATCTTCGGTGAAGTTAGGGCCGTAACCCTCAACATCGTGAGTCCACGCCAGGTTTGGGCTCAGGTTGATGCCCGCGATGACGTTGGCGTAATCCAATGAGGCTCGCATACGATAGCCATAGGACCAGTCGGTATAGAAGCCGTCGTTTTCACACCAGCTAGCTGCGTTTGGCGAACGACCGGCAGCGGCCGTACCTTCGTTGGACGCACACTGACCTGCGCCGACAACGGCTCCCCCGGGGGAGGCCAGACCTTCATCACCATTGTACGGGCTCTGACCGAACAGAGAATCACGCCCGAACTTCACATCGCCCAATCCGCCGATGTAGTTCACACCAGCCTCACCAACCAATGAAAGACGGCTTGCACCCAAAACGCGATCAAAAAACTGAATGGCGGTTACCTGCGCCTGCCAAAACTCCTTACGCTCATAACCTGAGATTTCAGTCCCAGCTGGCACGTTTGCGAAATCACGATGGGTATTGTCAGCCCCCAACTGCAGTGCAGTACGACTCATATCACCAGTATTGATTTGCATTGGCATGTTAGGCCGATAACTGATCTCACCGCCGACCGAGGCACCAGCGACACTGGTCTGGAAGCTCATGCCGTACAACCGGATATCTTCGGGGTACTCAAAAAAGTAACCGGCACCACCCAGCAGTCCGTCTATACCGACAGTGGGAGCAGCAGCACCGCCAGTCGCAGCAAACTTCCCGGCTTTGCTAGAGTAAATCGGAGTACGGCTGTGATAGTTCATGGCATAGAAACCAAACTCCGAGTCATTCAGCTCTGGAGCAAAATAACGGAATGCCACACCGAACTGACCGTCATCACTAGCATCGCGATCCTTTTCGCTACGAACGATAGCAGTGAAGTTGGGTTGCTCGCCCTGAGGGAAGTCTGTGCCACTGAAAACCAACCGATCAGTACAACCTTTGGCCAACGTATCTGAACCGAAGAAAGTGCCGCAGTTGTCCAGTACAGTCGGAGCCCACTTGAGCTGATAAAATGCTTCCATACTCAGGTTTTCAGTGAGTCCCTGAGACAGATAAAGCATTTCAACCGGCAACAAGCCTTCTTTAATCTCGGCACCTGGACGACGCAGCGCGGCAACGTCGATCGGATTGATGGAGTTGATTGAATTCTGAATAAAGGTCGATTCCCCCCAGCTTACAACTTGACGCCCCAAGCGGACGTTACCTGGGTTATTGCCGATGAAGTAGTTGTGGTAGACGAACGCATCCAGCAGAGCGACGCCTGAGCCTTTTTGCAAAGGATCTCGGCCGGAGTCATCGATATCATAGAAACGCTGGCTGCCGTCTTTGGTTTCGAAGTCGTACCAGTATTTGCCGCGTACAAAGGCACCAGAATCGCCATAGCGCAATTCCAAATCGTGTACACCACGGAAAATCTTGGAGAATACATCGCCCGCTTCATAATTCTGACGACCATCATCACTGGTACGAGCGGCGGCTTCACCGCCATTATTTACAGAGATGAAGCGCTTGTCTGCGCCCTGGGTAGACATACTGGCGCCGATGGACAGCTGCGAGTCGAATTGACCCTCTACTTCACCAAGATAGAAATTAGCTGCGTTAGCAGAACCCGAAAAACTGGCTAGGCCGATTGCCAAGGGCAATGAGGCCAACGACCAGCAATGCATTTTTTTTGTCATTGTGCTGCTCCGTTTGGGTGACATGAAACCGTGTTTCAAAAGGACACGTTCAGGACAAACGCAGTCTGTCACGAGGCCGACACAAATAACCTGCCCATACCGGCCAATATATTTGTCCTGGCAGGACATTCATGAAATGAATCAGCACTATAGCTAGCAATAAAAAGACCTGAATCAGCCTCTAATCGCCAGAAAAAGAAGAAGCTCATCAACAACTGCATATTCCGGCCCATCGTGACCGCCCATTCCGTTTGAACGTGACCGCCTGTTCCGGGCTAACGTGACCGCTCATTCCGTTTTATCGTGACCGAT
>Ga0207900_100192_pt1 | contig 17036 bp, 15 predicted proteins | sample LinPmetageLP39_FD_184052 | JGI IMG/M metagenome (GOLD analysis project Ga0207900, IMG submission 184052) | Marine viral communities from the Pacific Ocean - LP-39 (SPAdes) | ecosystem: Environmental > Aquatic > Marine > Oceanic | place: Pacific Ocean | collected 2010-06-14
CCGCATCGAGGGAGTGTCCAGCGTGCGCTCCAGCTTTGTACTGAACCAGGTGGTCTCGAGTACGGAATTGCCGCTCAACCACCTGGTCACAAAATAGACAGCCCTTTTTCCTGACAGGAGACCATTGTGTCCTACGAAGAATTCGAAGCCCTTGCCCTGCCCTTGTCCATCTTTGCCCTGGTAGCCTTCATGGGATTCATTGTCTGGGATCTGGCAAAGAAGTCCAAGGCTGGCCGCTACGGCACCATGGTGTTGTTCTTCGCCCTGGGCCTGGGCGTGCTGGGCTTCGTGATCAAGGCCGTGATTCTTGGTAGTGTGGATGGCTGACGAGCACCCGAAGCACGACGCCAGGCTTTTCGGGTCCCGCCGACTATAAAAACAAGCATCGGAGTACCGCACCATGAACCTGCATCAGTACGCTGAAACCCATGAAGTCACCAATCAGGTGCCGCCGCTGGATGGTATCAACCTGTACCGCAGCGATCTGCCCCTGCGGCAATGGGTCCATCGTTACCGAGGTGACTGGGCCGATGAACAACTGTCTGCCTATGGCCAACTGGCCGGCGGTGCATTGATGCGGGCCGGCTTTCTGGCCAATGAAAACCCACCGGTATTCCACAGCCATGACCGTCAGGGCCACCGGATTGACCTGGTGGAATTCCACCCCGCCTATCATGAACTGATGAGCGCTGGTATTGCCCATGGCATCACCAGCGCGCCCTGGACTGCGCCTCGCCCCGGCGCCCATGTGGCCCGCGCCGCCACGATGTACCTGCATAATCAGGCGGAGGCCGGCACCAGTTGCCCGATGACCATGACCTTCGCCTGCATACCGGCGCTACGGCTGCAGCCGGATCTGGCGGAGCATTGGCTGCCGAAGATCCTGTCGCGCCAGTACGATCCGCGCAATCTGCCGATGGAGCAAAAGAGCGGCCTGACCATTGGCATGGCCATGACCGAAAAGCAGGGCGGCACCGATGTGCGGGCCAATACCACCCGCGCCTGGCCGATCGCCAATGCCGGCCCTGGCCACGCCTATGAGCTGCTGGGGCACAAATGGTTCTGCTCGGCCCCCATGTGCGACGCTTTCCTGACCCTGGCGCAGACCGACAAGGGCCTGAGCTGCTTTCTACTGCCCCGCCACCGCCCCGATGGCAGTCGCAACCAGTTCTATATACAACGGCTGAAGGACAAGCTGGGCAATCAGGCCAATGCCTCCAGCGAAGTGGAGTTTCGTGGCGCCCTGGCCTGGATGATCGGCGAGGAAGGCCGCGGCGTACCGACCATTATCGAAATGGTGGCATTGACCCGCTTCGATTGCATGATCGGCTCCAGTTCCCTGATGCGCCAGGCCTTGGCCCAGGCCACTCATCATTGTGCCCACCGCAATGTCGGCGGGCGCCCACTGATCGATCAGCCGCTGATGCAGAACGTACTGGCCGATCTGGCCCTGGAAAGCGAGGCGGCGCTGGCCTTGACCATGCGCATGGCCAGCGCGCTGGACCACGCCGATGATCCACACGAGGCCGGATTCGCCCGCCTGGTCACCGCCATCGGCAAGTACTGGATCTGCAAACGCGCCCCGGCCATGATCAATGAAGCCCAGGAGTGCCTGGGCGGCGCAGGCTATGTGGAAGACAGTATTCTGCCGCGCCTGTACCGCGAAGCGCCGGTGAACTCGATCTGGGAGGGCTCCGGCAATGTGCAATGCCTGGATGTGTTGCGCGCCCTATCGAAGGAACCGGGCATCGTCGAGATGCTGTTCGCCGAGCTGGGTGATGGCGCTGGCGATCGACGGTTACAGGCCCATATCACCCAGCTGCAACAGCACTTTGCGGACAAGGATGAGATCCAGTACCGTGCCCGTCAGTTGACCGAAGATGTGGCCGTGGCACTGCAGGCGAAACTGCTGCTGGAAGCGGGTAACAGTGCCGTATCCGATGCCTTTATCGCAAGCCGCCTGCAAGGGCATGGGCGAGTCTACGGCACCCTGCCCCGCGGCCTGGATGTGCGCACGCTGGTCGAGCGAGCGCTGCCGCAGGCCGGTTAACCCTGAAGCCAGGGTTTTCCTTCAGCCATACCCAATTAACAGGACGGTGCTGGCGGCAGGGCCGCTGGTCGAGATGGAAGTCGACGGGGTCGCCATCGGCCCTCCAGAGGACGTGCTGGCTGGTGGCATAGCATTGCCAGCCGGCAGCTGGCCAGCCTGGGTACGAGCTGGTGCTCGAACCTCTCAGGGGTCCGGTACGCTCACTTTCTATGAGCCATAAAAAAAGCGCCCCACAGGGCGCTTTTTTTTACTCCACGCGGATCAGAAAATCTGCCGCTGGATGATGGTCTCGTTACGATCCGGACCGGTGGAGATGATATCGATCGGCGCGTCGACCAGCTCTTCTATCCGGGCAATATAGGCCCGGGCATTAGCCGGCAACCCTTCCAGCGTCTGGATGCCCAGGGTCGACTCGCTCCAGCCAGGTACTTCCTCGTAGACCGGCTCCAGGCCGATATAGCTATCCGCGTCGCTCGGCGCTTCCAGCACTTCGCCTGCAGCGTTACGGTAACCGACACAAATCTGGATTGCATCCAGACCATCGAGCACGTCCAGCTTGGTCAGGCACAGCCCGCTGATGCTGTTGATTTCGATGGCGCGCCGCAGGATAACCGCATCAAACCAGCCGCAACGACGGGCGCGACCGGTGGTGGAACCGAATTCGTGACCGCGCTGGGCCAGACGCTCACCGATGTCGTCGAACAGCTCCGTGGGGAACGGACCAGAGCCGACCCGGGTGGTGTAGGCCTTGGTGATGCCCAGCACATAGTCCAGGTACAGCGGACCAAAACCGGAACCGGTGGCGGTGCCGCCAGCCGTGGTGTTGGAACTGGTCACGTAGGGGTAGGTGCCATGGTCGATGTCCAGCAGCGAGCCCTGGGCTCCCTCGAACATGATATTGGCGCCTTCGCGGCGCAGCTCGTGCAGCCGTGCCGTCACATCCTGCATCAGCGGCTTGAGCCACTCGGCATATTCCATGGCCTCGTCGAGAGTCTTCTGGAAGTCGATCGGCTGCACCTTGTAATAATGCTGCAGAGCGAAGTTGTGGTAATCCAGTACCTCCCCCAGCTTGGCAGCGAAGCGCTCGCGGTGGAACAAGTCGCCCACGCGCAGACCGCGGCGGGATACCTTGTCCTCATAGGCCGGGCCGATACCACGACCGGTGGTGCCGATCTTGGCTTCACCGCGGGCCAGTTCACGGGCCTGATCCAGCGCCACGTGGTAAGGCAGGATCAGCGGACAAGCCGGACTGATGCGCAGACGATCACGCACCGGCACACCCTTGGCTTCCAGGCCGGTCAGTTCCTTGAGCAGCGCCTCCGGGGACAGCACCACGCCGTTGCCGATGTAGCACATCACGTTTTCGCGCAGAATCCCCGAGGGAATCAGGTGCAGAACGGTCTTCTCACCGTCGATCACCAGCGTGTGACCGGCATTGTGCCCGCCCTGATAACGCACCACCGCTGATACCTGATCAGTCAGCAGATCGACGATCTTGCCCTTACCCTCATCACCCCATTGGGTGCCCAGGATGACAACATTCTTACCCATGTTCAGCTCTTGCCTCACTCGTTAGGAACTGGCCCAGCAGGCCATGAAAGTCAAATGTGCAGTTCTTTTACCTGCCAACCATCATTCGCAAAATGCAGAATCCGATCACAACCGAAATCCACCGCCTCGGCATCGAGCTGACCGGGCAATGCCACTATCACCCGCTCACCGGCTTGACGCAGCTGCATGACCTTGTCGTGCAGACCAGGCTGACTCGCATGCGGCGCCCAGATGCCGTGATCACGACGGCCACCGTCGATCTCACCGCAGGCCACCAGCAACCGCAGGTCAGTTGAGAAACCCGTGGCCGGGCGCGCACGGCCGAAGTCACGGCCAATCTCGTCATAGCGACCGCCCTGGGCAATGCTCTGACCGGTGCCAGCAACGAATGCCGCGAAGGTCACGCCCGTGTGGTAGTGATAACCACGCAGCTCCGCCAGATCGAAATACAGCGGCACCTTCGGATAGCGCTGGGAAATCACCTGAGCGATTTCCGCCAGCTCGTCGAGCGCTGCCAGAATGGCCTCGGGCGCGCCGTCAAGCATGATGTGCGCACGTTCCAGAACCTCGACTCCACCGGACAGCTCAGCCAGGCTGCAGAGCATGGCCGCCAGGGCTGGTTGCTCGATACGCGAGGTCAATTCCTGCACCTCGTCCAGCGCCTTGCGCTGCAGGGCATTGAACAGAGCGCGTTCGACCGCGCCTTCCAAACCCGCCGCCTCGACCAGACCACGGTAAATACCCACGTGGCCGATATCCAGATGCACACCCTCGACACGCGACGCCGCCAGGGTTTCCAGCATCAACGCAATAACTTCGATATCGCTGGCACTGGACGCATCGCCATAGAGTTCGGCACCCAGCTGGATCAGACTGCGGGACGTCGACAACGGCCGCGGCAGCGTGTGCAGCACACTACCGCAATAGCATAGACGACTGGGACCTTCGGCGCCGAGCGTATGCGCGTCGATACGCGCCACCTGGGGCGTGATGTCCGCACGCAGGCCGAGCATACGCCCAGACATCTGGTCGATCATTTTGAAGGTTTGCAGTTCCAGATCATGACCGGAGCCGGTCAGGAGGGATTCGAGATACTCGATATGCGGGGTGATGACCAGGTCATACCCCCAGCGGGAGAACAGATCCAGCAGTTGCCGACGGGCTGCTTCGGTACGCGCCGCCTCTTCCGGCAGCACTTCTTCGATCCCGTCAGGCAAGAGCCAGCGATCAACAGTAGGCATTTTCAAAACCTTTATTACGTAAAGGGCAAAGGTCTGTCGACCCACCCTAGCGGATCAGATATAAGCAGGCAGTACCCGCCAGCATGCTCAGCAACCCGGCAACCCGCAGTTGCCGGTCACTCATACCGCTCACTTCAACCAGCATTCGTTTCCACCGGCGGGGAGCCAGAAAGGGCATCAAACCTTCCAGAACCAGCACCAGACACAGTGCCGCGGCCAGATTCTGCCACATGAACTCGAACCCCTCGCCCGGATCTGCCGGTCACAAAAAAGCCGGGATGACCCGGCTGCGCGATTGTAGCATGTTTTCGACTGGCTACACCCGTTCGTTGGACGAGTGCAGCCAGGCTCGAATCAGGGTTGCTGCGCCCCTTTGAAAAACTTGAAGAATTCGCTGCTCGGGTCAAGTACCAGCACATCGGACTTGCTGGAGAAGCTTTCACGGTAGGCCTGCAGACTGCGATAGAAGGAGTAGAACTCAGGATCCTTGTTATACGCCTCGGCATAGATGGATGCCGCTTCGGCATCACCCTGACCACGGATTTCTTCAGCTTCACGGAAGGCTTCAGCCAGGATCACGCGCTGCTGCCGGTCGGCATCGGCGCGAATACCTTCGGCCAGCTCGCGACCCTTGGCGCGATGCTCGCGGGCCTCGCGCTCACGCTCGGAACTCATCCGCTCGAACACGCTACGGTTCACCTCACGGGGCAGGTCCATACCCTTGACCCGCACATCGAGCACCTCGATACCGAGTTCGCGGCGCGCGCTCTCGTTCAGATCGGCAGTGATATCGGCCATCAACTGATCGCGCTCACCGGCCACCACCTCATGCAGGGTACGGCGCGCCACTTCGTTACGCAGACCGGACTCCAGCTGGCGAGATAGACGCTCTTCGGCAATCGAACGCAGTCCGGAGGTAGCGGTGTAGTAGCGTTGCACGTTGGCGATGCGCCACTTGGCGAAGGAGTCCACCATCAGCGCCTTCTTTTCCAGCGTCAGGTAACGCTGGGTGGTGGTGTCCAGGGTCAGCAGACGGCCATCGAACATCTTCGCTTCCTGCACGAACGGCAGCTTGAAGTGCAGCCCCGGTGGCACGTCGTCACGGACGACCTTACCGAACTGCAGTACCAGACCGCGCTGGGTCTGCTCGACGATGAAGAAGCTGTTCCAACCGACCACGATCACCACCAGGGCGATTACGAGTCCGAAAATTGACTTGTTACTCATCAGCGGACCTCCCTTGTACGCACATCACGCTGCTGCAGTTGTACAGGCAGACGGGTATTGGCATCAGCGCCAGCGGCAGAAGGAACGGCCGAGGACGAAGATGACGAACCACCGCCCTGCTGCATCAGCTTGTCGATCGGCAGGTACAGCAGATTGCTGTTGCCATCACCCGACACCATGATCTTGCTGGTGTTGCTCATCACTTCCTGCAGCGTTTCAATAAACATACGCTCGCGCATCACTTCCGGCGCTTGCTGGTACTCGCTCACCAGTAGGTTGAAGCGCTCGGCCTCACCCTGGGCACGGGCGACCATGGCCTGACGGTAACCGCTGGCTTCTTCCAGCAGGCGCTGGGCTTGACCGCGGGCTTCCGGAATCACGCCATTGGCATAGGATTCAGCCTGGTTGCGCTCACGCACCTCGTCTTCCCGGGCGCGGATCACGTCGTCAAACGCGTCCTGCACCTCGGCCGGAGCCTGCGCGCTTTCGATGTTCACCTGAACCACGGTGATACCGGTCTGATAGGCATCCAGATAACGCTGCAGACGCTCGGTAGTCTCGACGCCCATCTGCTCACGACCTTCGGTCAGCACCTGGTGCATCCCCGTGGAACCGACCACATGACGCAGCGCGCTCTCGGTTGCATGGCGCAAACTGGTCTCGGGATCTTCTACCTTGAGGACGAAGTCCTCCAGATTGGAGATACGGTACTGCACCGCCAACGGCACCTCGACGATGTTCTCGTCCTCGGTCAGCATCTGACCCTGTTGACGATAAGAGCGTACCTGGGTGACGTTGCGCTGGAATTTCTTCTCGATCGGCGGGAAGTAGATATGCAGACCCGACTCAACGGTCCGGTGATATTCACCGAAACGCAGCACCACTGCCTGCTCCTGCTCGTCGACCTTGTAGACCGCATTGAATAGCCAGAAAACGAAGATGATCAGGCCGCCGATGACCCAGAGGCCCTTGGGGATGCCCTGTCCACCGCCGACACGCCGGCCGTTGCCGCCATCGCCGCTGCCGCGCTTCTTGCTGCCGAAGATACCGTTCAGGCTGTCCTGCAACTTGCGCAGCGCCTCGTCCAGATCGGGTGGTCCCTGCTTGCCGCCGCGATTGCCACCGCCGCGGTTACCGCCACTACCCCAGGGATCCTGGTTGTTCGAGTTGTTGCCACCACCAGGCTCATTCCACGCCATAGCGTTCTCCGTTATCCAAAACCATTAAACTGCTTCCGCCGACGTGGATGGCCGGCGCAGTCATTTCTGCAATCCTACAGCAAATGTCAGCCGCAGCGCGAACCGCGACCGCCATCCATTATTGCAAAGTGTGTTGTTCGAGAAACCTGTCCGGCTGCCAGCCTTCACGTTTGAGCAGCCGATTGAAGTCGCTGCGCTGCAGGCGCAGATCCAGCTCCTGACGGCCGTCAGCGGCGATGCGCTCGGCAGTGACTGCTCCCGCAGCGTAGAACTGCGCGCGCAGCCGGGCCTCGGCGTGCTCCAGCACAACGCTCTGCTGCACGATATCGTCACCCAGGCGTTCAGCGACAGCCTGCGCCAGCAGCTCCAGACCCTTGCCTTCGCGTGCCGACAGCCAGACCCGCACCGCCACGCCATCGCCGTCACGCTGAATCTGAGGTTCGAAGTTATCCAGCAGATCGATCTTGTTGTAGATCTCCAGCATCGGCAGTTCATTGGCGCCAATCTCACCCAGTACCAGATTGACCTGCTCGATATTCGAGGTGCGCTCCTCATCCGCGGCATCAATTACATGCAGCAACAGATCAGCCTGACTGGACTCTTCCAAGGTGGCGCGGAAGGCTTCAACCAGTTTGTGCGGCAGATGGCGGATGAAACCCACCGTATCAGCCATGATGACCGGGCCGATATCGTCCAGCTCAACCCGGCGCAGGGTCGGATCGAGCGTAGCGAACAGCTGATCGGCCGCGTACACCGCAGATTCAGTCAAGGTATTGAACAGAGTGGACTTGCCGGCGTTGGTATATCCGACCAGGGAGACGACAGGAATTTCCGCCCGGCGACGGGCGCGGCGAGCCTGATCACGCTGGCTGCGCACCTTCTCCAGACGCTTGGAGATCTGCTTGATGCGCACCCGCAACAGGCGGCGGTCGGTTTCCAGCTGAGTTTCGCCCGGGCCGCGCAGACCAATACCACCTTTCTGCCGCTCAAGGTGAGTCCAGCCGCGAACCAAGCGGGTACTCAAGTGATCCAACTGGGCGAGCTCAACCTGCAATTTACCCTCATGGGTACGCGCACGTTGGGCGAAGATATCCAGAATCAGCCCGGTACGATCAATCACCCTGCACTCAAGCTCGCGCTCGAGGTTGCGTTCCTGGCTCGGTGTCAGCACATGGTTGAAGATGACCAGATCACCCTCACCCGCCTTGACCAGCGCGCGCAGCTCCTCAACCTTGCCCGTGCCGATGAGAAAGCGCGGGCTGGGCTGATAACGATTGATAGTCAGGAAATCGACGATCTCCGCGCCGGCCGAGCGTACCAGTTCCAGAAACTCATGAGGGTCTTCACGGTTCTGTTCATCCTGGCCTTCCAGGTGAACGAGTACGGCACGTTCACCCCCCTCATGACGTTCAAAAAACAATCAGGCCTCCAGCGCGATCAAGGATTGCCAGCCTCGGCCTCATCGCCACCCTGCACCGGCAGGCGAACCGGGCGACCGGGCACCACGGTGGAAATGGCGTGCTTGTAAACCATCTGGCTGACAGTGTTCTTCAGCAAAATGACGAACTGGTCGAAAGACTCGATCTGGCCTTGCAGCTTGATGCCATTGACCAGGTAGATGGATACCGGAACACGTTCCTTGCGCAGAACGTTCAGGTAAGGGTCTTGTAGAGAATGCCCTTTTGACATTGCCTCACTCCTTATGGAAACCATTATGGGAACCGCTTTAAATTGAAATGCATTATCCGGCCAGTCCATCAGGACGGACAGCCAGTATCCAGATGACTACGTGACACCTGCCGACAGCAGTACGAGAAAGCTATATGGCGATTGACCCGAGGTATTTCAAGAGCTTGTCCGATCTTTCCGGGTCCAGGCTGTCGAACCATTCGATATCCTCACGCCAACCGCGCAGCCAGGTAAACTGGCGCTTCGCCAACTGCCGGGTGGCAATTACACCGCGTTCGACCATTTCATCGAGAGAGAGTTTCCCGTCGAGATAGTCCCAGGCCTGCCGGTACCCCACTGCACGAACCGACGGCATCGACACATCCAGATCACCCCGCGCATGCAAGGCTTCCACTTCAGCAATGAAACCCTGCTCCAACATCAGTGAAAAACGCAGGGCAATGCGTTCATGGAGGATATGCCGCTCGCGGGGAGCCACAGCCACATAGCGCGTAGTATAGGACATATTTGCCCCACCAGTCGCCCTGCTTTCGGCATTTTCAAGCGCCTGGCGGGCATGCCAATCGGTCAGCGTCACGCCACTCAACAGAAAGACTTCATAAGCACGCTGAATCCGCTGTGGGTCATTGGGATGAATGCGGGCGGCCGCGGTCGGATCGACCTTCGCCAGCTCGGCATGCACTGCCTCCCAACCCTGCGCCGCAGCCAGGGCCTCGATGCGCTGACGCACCAGCGGATCAGCCGCCGGCATTGCGGCCAGTCCGCCGGCCAGAGCCTTGTAATACAGCATGGTGCCGCCGACCAGCAGCGGGATGCGGCCGCGGTTGATGATATCGGCGATCAGCGCCTGGGCATCATGGCGAAAGCGTGCCGCCGAGTAGGCTTCGGCTGGATCGAGGATATCTACCAGATGGTGGGGATAGCGCGCCAGGGTCGCGGCATCGGGCTTGGCGGTGCCGATGTCCATGCCGCGATAGACCAGTGCCGAATCCACGCTGATCAGCTCGCATGGCAGGTGCTCGGCCAGATGCAGGGCCATATCGGTCTTGCCCGCGGCGGTCGGGCCCATCAGGCAGATCACCGTGGGTGTCGCAGAAGCGCCCATTCAACGGCCCCGGAGGAAGAGTTTATCCAGCTCGCCCATGCTCATGCGGGTCCAGGTCGGCCGCCCGTGGTTACACTGGCCACTGCGCTCGGTCTGCTCCATGTCACGCAACAGTGCGTTCATTTCCGCCAGGGTCAGGCGCCGATTGGCGCGTACCGAGCCGTGGCAGGCCATGGTGGCCAGCAATTCGTTGCGGTGCGCCTCGATGCGGTCACTGGTACCGAACTCCATCAGATCCGCCAGCACATCCTGCACCAACTGCGCCGCATCGGCCTGGCGCAGCAATGCCGGAATTTCACGAATGGCCAAGGTTTCCGGCCCCATGCGCTGCAAGGCAAAGCCCAACCGGGCGAACCAGGCGGCATGTTCCTCGGCGCAGTCGGCCTGACGCTGACTCACCGCCATGGACTCGGGTACCAACAGCGGTTGGCTGCGCAGCCCCTCAAGCTCCATGGCCTGCTTCAGGCGCTCATAGGTGATGCGCTCATGGGCGGCGTGCATGTCGACGACTACCAGGCCGTCGGCATTCTCCGCCAGAATGAATACGCCGTGCAGCTGGGCCAAGGCGTAGCCCAGCGGCGGCACCTCGCCGGCGTCTCCGGCTGGCGGCATCTGCGCAGGCTGACCCGCCGTTTCACCATAAAGCCCGGTATAAGCCTGCGTGGCGCCAGCCAATGCCTGTGGCGAAGGGCGTTCCAGCGCCGCAGGCGCAACCGACCAGGCTGGTGCGGGTTCATTCAGCGGCATATGGGTCTGCCCGGAGAACACCCCGGCGCTCAGGCCCGTGGCGGCCGGCATGGCCGTTGACTGCAAGCCTTCACCAGTTGAATCATCCGTCGCCCCGCTCTGCGAGTCCGGCCGCTGATCGGCCAGCGCCCGGTACAGGGTGCTGAACAGGAAGTCGTGCACCATGCGACCGTCGCGGAAGCGCACCTCGTGCTTGGTCGGGTGTACGTTGACATCCACCACCGCCGGATCCACTTCCAGAAACAGCACAAAGGTCGGGTGCCGTCCATTGAACAGCACATCACGATAGGCCTGACGTACCGCATGGGCCACCAGCTTGTCGCGGATCATCCGGCCATTGACGCAGAAATACTGCAGGTCCGCCTGGCTGCGGGAAAAGGTCGCCAGTCCGACCCAGCCCCACAGGCGCAGTCCGCTGCGCTCCTGGTCGATGGTCACCGACTGTTCGACGAAGGCCGGACCGCAGATGCTGGCGACCCGACGCCGCGCCTCCTGCTCGGTGTGCGCCGGCCGCAGGCTAAGTACCGAGCGACCATTGTGCCGCAGATTGAAAGCGACATCGAAGCGCGACAAGGCCAGACGTTTGACCACCTCTTCCAGGTGGCCGAATTCGGTTTTCTCGGTGCGCAGGAATTTGCGTCGCGCCGGGGTATTGAAGAACAGGTCACGCACTTCCACCGTGGTGCCCCGGGGATGCGCCGCCGGTTGCACCCGCGGGTTCATGTCGCGCCCCTCGGTCTCCACCTGCCAGGCTTGTTCCGCGGTCTCCGAGCAGGAAGTCAGCAGCAGCCGCGACACCGAGGCTACCGAGGCCAGCGCCTCACCACGAAAGCCCAGGGTGGCGACCCGCTCCAGATCATCCAGGTCCATGATCTTGCTGGTGGCATGGCGTGACAGCGCCAGCGGCAGATCATCCTCCTCAATACCACAGCCGTCATCGCGCACCCGCAACAGTTTGACGCCGCCCTGTTCGACGTCGATGTCGATTCGCGTGGCGCCGGCGTCCAGGCTGTTTTCCAGCAGCTCCTTGATCACCGAGGCGGGACGTTCGACGACCTCTCCAGCCGCAATCTGGTTGGCCAGACGCGGATTCAACAACTGTATTCGGGGCATGTCAGACTTCGTTAGCAGTATCAGGGGTCATTTTTGACCAGCATGTTGCCGGCCGGCACCTTGAGCACCTGACCGACGCGAATCTGATCACCACCCAGGCCGTTGGCCTGGCGCAGACTGGCCAGGCTGACCTCGTAGCGGGTAGCGATCATCGACAGGGTATCACCCCGCGTCACCGTATGCTCACGTGGCCCTTGCGCCAGCTGACCGTTGCTCTTGAGCGCGGCAATGCGCGTACCGGGCGGCGGATTGCGGTGGAAGTAGCTGCGAATACCGCTGTGCATCGCCCGCGCCAATCCCTGCTGGTGGCTGCGGGTCACCAGCTTCCTGGCCTCCCCGGGATTGGAGATGAACCCCGTCTCAACCAGAATCGATGGAATGTCCGGGGATTTGAGCACCATGAAGCCGGCCTGTTCAACCCGGCGCTTGTGCAACGGGGTCAGCTTGCCGATAGAGCCCAGTACCTGCTGCCCGACATCCAGGCTGGCGGACAGGGTAGCGGTCATGGACAGATCCAGCAGCACGCTGGCCAGCACCTGATCCCTGTTGTCCAGACTCACGCCGCCCACACCGCCGATCAGGTCGGAGCGGTTTTCCCGGTCCGCCAGCAGTCGCGCGGTTTCCGAGGTCGCACCGCGATCAGACAAGGCGTACACCGACGCGCCGAAGGCGCTGGGCCGGGTAAAAGCATCGGCGTGAATGGAGACGAACAGGTCGGCGTTGTGCTTGCGGGCGATCTCGGTGCGCTTGCGCAACGGAATGAAATAATCCCCGGTCCGCACCAGCACCGCCTTGAACCCCGGCTCGGCATCGATCAGTGCTTTCGTCTCGCGAGCGATTGCCAGCACCACGTCCTTTTCCCGCGCCTTGTTATGGCCGATGGCGCCCGGGTCTTCACCGCCGTGACCGGCATCGAGAGCAACAATGATATCCCGCTGGCCGGCCTCGCTCACCGAGCGGGTCGGCGTCTGCGGCAAGGGCGAAGCGCTTGGCTCGGCCGTGGCCGGCAGGTCCGGTCGCGGCTCGTTGTCATAGAGGTCGATCACCAGTCGGTGGCCGTGCTGCTGATTCGGCGGCAACGAGAAGCTCTTCGGCTTGACCTCACGGGACAGGTCCAACACCACCCGCAGATCGCTGCCGTCACGAGGCGCCGAACGCAAGCCGGTCAGCGGGGTGTTCTGCAGCGGCAGATCACCGGTACTGGCGGCAAAGCGCGCGCCCGAAATATCGATGACGATCCGCTCGGGATTGGACAGGGTAAACAGTTTGTGGTCGGCAGGGCCGGTGAGGTCGAAGACCAGCCGGGTGTTGTCCGGCGCGCGCCACAGGCGCACACTTTCGATCTGCGCGGCCTGCAGCAGGCCGCCATACAGCGTGCCGGTGACCAGCAGTAACAGCCCCAGCGCACGCAGCGTCATTGTTCTGAGTTTTATCACGGCGTTGCTTCGCCTCTTGTGCTGTGCAGCCTGTGGCCCGCAGCCAGGCCGCGCTCCCCATGCCCCTCAATCTGCAGTCTTCTGCCATCGCCGTCAACCGTGATGCTGATGATCAGGTCCGGCTGCGGCAACATGCCCTGGCCTTTCGCGGGCCATTCTATCAAACACAGGCTATTGTCCGAAAAGTAGTCACGAATACCGAGAAACTCCAATTCCTCGGGGTCGGCCAGTCGATACAGATCGAAATGGTAGATACTCCGCTGCTCCAGCTCATAGGGCTCAACCAGCGTGAAGGTCGGGCTTTTCACCGCACCGGCATGACCGGCAGCGCGGATCAGGCCACGACTGAGGGTAGTCTTGCCCGCGCCCAGGTCGCCCTCCAGCCAGACGCTGCCGCGCCAGTTCAGTGCCTCACCAATAGCCGCGCCCAGGCGTTCCATGGCCTGATCACCTTGTGCATGCAATTCCAGGGTCATCAAATATCCCGCAGGTTCAGATAAAAACGTATGGATGAAATCAGGTCGCTGGCGACGATACCCAGCTGACCGCCCTGCTCTGCCGCCCGGTCACCCGCCAGGGCATGCAGCAATACCGCGTAACGCCCGGCTGCGCCCGCTTCCAAGCGCTGGGCCAACAACGCGCCGATCAAACCGGACAGGACATCCCCCATCCCCGCACTGGCCATACCCGGATTACCGTACTGGCATAACCCCGGCAACATTTCATCTGCGGGCCCGGCCACCAGCGAGCCCACACCCTTGAGGACAGCCGCACAGCCAAAGCGTTCCGCCAACCGCTCGACCGCCGCCAGCCGGTCGGCCTGAATGTCTGCAGTCGCGCAGCCGAGCAACCGGGCCGCCTCGGCCGGATGTGGCGTGATGATCGTCCGCTTGCCCAACGAGACAGCCTGCGGCGCGGCGGCGATGGCATTCAGCGCATCGGCATCCAGTATCCGCGGCAGGTCGCGTTCCAGCACTGCATTCAGCAGTTGTGTAGCCCAGGGACCAGAGCCCAATCCGGGCCCCAGCACCACTGCCGTGGCCTGGTCCAGCAAAGGTGCCAATTGTGCCGGATCATCCACCCCATGCGCCATCACTTCCGGGCATCGGGCCAGCATAGGCACCACATGTTCACTGCGGGTCGCCACACTGACCTTGCCCGCGCCGCAGCGCAGCGCGGTTTCTGCCGCCAACAGGATAGCACCGCCCATCCCCTGGTTGCCGCCAATGACCAGCAGGTGGCCGAACATACCCTTGTGTGCGGCCCGGGGCCGCGGCGCAAGTGTCTCCTGATAGAACGCCAGATCCAGCCGTTGGAGCTGCGGCGCCACGCCCGGCTCGGGCGCCTCGGCCAGTGCGGCGAAACACAGCTCACCGACCTGATCCGGCCCCTGGCCGGTCAGCAGGCCGGGCTTGAGGGCGATAAAGGTCACCGTCAGATCCGCCCGGATAGCGCAGCCCTCGATGACTCCGCGATCAGCATTCAAGCCGCTGGGCAGGTCTACCGCCACCACCGGTAGGCCGCTGGCATTGACCACTGTAATGGCATTGCTGAAGGGATCACGCACCGCCGCTTGCAGCCCGGTGCCGAGCATGGCATCCAGCACCACACCACTTCGCGGCAGAACGCCTCGCCAGGGCTCGATGCTGGCGCCCGCTTCCTGAGCGGCGCGCCAAGCCGCTGCCGCATCGCCTTGCAGACGCTCCGGCGGCGTCAGCGTCAATACCTGCACGTGCCAGCCGGCCCGCTGGGCCAGGCGCGCCACCAGATAACCATCGCCGCCATTATTACCGCCGCCGCACAGCACGGTCAGCCGAACGGCATGGGGCCAGCGCCGGCGCAGCTCGCGCCAGACAGCGGCGGCGGCCCGCTGCATCAGCTCGAAACCGGGCGTGCCGGCGGCGATAATGCGTGCATCCAGCTCTCTGGTAGCCGCGGCGCTGTAGATGTGGCGAGGAAGATCAGGACGCATGGACATGTCACCCGGATGTGTTGTCTGGCAGAATTATACGTTCACTCAAGCACAGACCCCAGCCCCATGCCCGATACCGCTCCCGATTATGTCCAGCTTGCCGCTCAGATCCGCGAGATCACCGCCGAGCTCGGCTTTCAGCAGCTGGGCATCAGCGACCCAGACATCGGCGCCCATGAACAGCGTCTGCAGCAATGGCTGGATGCGGGCTACCACGGGGAAATGGAGTGGATGGCCAGCCACGGCAGCAAGCGCACACGCCCGGAAGAGCTGGTCCCGGGAACGCGCCGGGTCATTTCGGTGCGCATGGATTACCTGCCCACCGACACCGGCATGGCCAAACGACTGGCCGACCGCGATGCGGCCTATATCTCCCGCTACGCTCTGGGCCGCGACTATCACAAGCTGATCCGCCGCCGTCTGCAGCAACTGGCCGAGCGTATCCAGAACCTGATCGGTCCGTTCGGCTTTCGCGCCTTCGTCGACAGCGCCCCGGTCATGGAACGCGCCCTGGCGACCCGCTCCGGGCTGGGCTGGATCGGCAAGAACACCATGCTGCTGAACCGCAAGGCCGGTAGCTTCTTCTTCCTCGGCGAGCTGTATACCGATCTGCCGCTGCCTACCGATGAACCCTATGAGCAGGACCACTGCGGCAGTTGCAGCGCCTGCCTGAGCAAATGCCCGACCGACGCGTTTGTCGGCGCGCATGTGCTGGATGCCCGGCGCTGCATTTCCTACCTGACCATCGAGCTCAAGGGCGCGATACCAGAGGAGTTGCGTCCGCAAATGGGCAACCGGGTGTTCGGTTGTGATGACTGCCAGTTGGTCTGCCCATGGAACAAGTTCGCCAAGCCCACCAACGAGCAGGATTTCAGTCCGCGCCATCAGCTGGATCAGGCCGATCTGATCAGCCTGTTCCGCTGGGATGAGGAGCAGTTTCTGAAAAACACCGAGGGGTCACCGCTGCGCCGCATCGGCCACGAACGCTGGCTGCGCAATCTGGCCGTAGGTCTGGGCAACGCCCATACCAGCATCCCGGTGGTCGAGGCACTCCGCAGTCGGCTCGATCACCCCTCTGAGCTGGTGCGCGAACATGTGCGCTGGGCGTTGACACGGCACGGAACCAGCCCGGAAAGCTAGAGTGGCATCTGCCTTGAGTGCAGGGGCTGGCCGCCCCACCAGTCCGCCCCGCCACCGTTCAGAACTTGATGAAGTGCTCGCGGTAATGCCGCAACTCGGCAATCGAATCGCGAATATCATCCAGCGCCAGATGACTGCTCTCTTTCTGGAAACCATCGCGCACCGCCGGCGCCCAGCGCGCGGCCAACTCCTTCAGCGTGGACACATCCAGGTTGCGGTAATGGAAGAATTGCTCCAGGTTCGGCATGCCGCGATAGAGAAAACGCCGATCCTGGCAGATACTGTTGCCGCACATCGGTGAGCGTCCCGCCGGCACCCATTTGCAGATGAACTCGAGGGTCATCTGCTCTGCTTCGGCCAGACTGATGGGGCTGTCCTTGACCCGTTGCACCAGACCGGACTGGTTGTGCTGGCGGGTATTCCACTCATCCATGCCGTCGAGCAGCGCATCGGGTTGCTTGATGGCCAGCGCCGGCCCTTCGGCGAGCACGTTCAGCTGGGGGTCGGTGATGATGGTGGCAATTTCGATGATCACGTCCTTGTCCGGATCCAGACCGGTCATTTCC
>Ga0207900_100194_pt1 | contig 16970 bp, 25 predicted proteins | sample LinPmetageLP39_FD_184052 | JGI IMG/M metagenome (GOLD analysis project Ga0207900, IMG submission 184052) | Marine viral communities from the Pacific Ocean - LP-39 (SPAdes) | ecosystem: Environmental > Aquatic > Marine > Oceanic | place: Pacific Ocean | collected 2010-06-14
GCGGCGCCTTCAGTGTCAGTCATGAACCGCCGTATGCGGAACCGCACGTACGGTGGTGTGAGAGGGCGGCGGGAGTAATCCCGCTCCCTACTCGATCCCTATCCAAAGCGATCGCCATCGCTCCTTGCCTGACCCCATCAGGCCTTTTTATTCAAGTTTTCCAGTCACCACACCACGCCTTCGTTTCCAGACGGGCTGTGACAGTGCGCGTGGCTGGGGATTCACATGCCTAGCCTGCCAACAGCGGGCTTTTTCGTTTTGGCCTCATGCGTGTGGCCTCGCCGTTACGGAGACCGTATGACTGATATCAGCAGTGGAGCCATCGCACTCGCTGGGGCTGGAGTGGTGGCCGCTTCGCCGCTGGTTCCTGGCCTGAACCTTGAGGCTGTGACCGGTGCGTTTGCTGGTGCGCTGTTCTTCATGATTTTCTCAAAGGATCTGAGCTGGTTGGCCAAGGCAGGCTACTTCATCTTCTCGTGGATCGCTGGCTACTTCGTATCAGCTGAGCTGGTAGCACGAGACTGGACCAGCACGGCAGCTATCCCTGCCTTGCTGGGCGGGATGTTTTCGGTGGTGATCTGCATCAGCCTCATGGAGTGGTTCGGCGGAGGGAAAACGCCAGGCTGGATTACCACCATTGCAGAGTTCATCACCCGGAGCCGCAATGATAGTTGATCTGTACACCATGATTGCCTCGATGCTATGCAGCTACATCTGCTGGAGGCTTGCCACGTTCTGCCCCCAGGGCTGCCGCTATCGCTTAGGCATGAGCGTGTGCGCCTACATGCTGGCTGTTGGAACCGGTGGCTATGCCCTGGACAACTTCCTGTCAATGCTGAAGGGCCTGCCGATTGATCCCGTTAACCCGTTCCTGCTGATCGTGTTCGTTATCCTGGCTGCGCTGGTATGGCAGGCACGCGGGAATGTAGCAGCTGTGCTGAGGAAGAAAGCATGACTACCAAGCAAGAGCAAACAAAGTCTGCATTGGTTGAGCTTAATAATGCTAAGCAGACATTAGCCGGGGAGATTCAGCGTGAAGTAGCAGGGCTCTGCAGTTCATTTGCTGAGCAATATGGAATAAGCATCGCGAGTATTGATATTGGGTTTATCGAGGTGGCAACAATGTCCGATGCCTTCTATCGCACTGAGGTAGGAAGGGTTGGTGTAAGGCTCTGCCTGCCGAGTCTCTAACCTTTGGCCTGTTCAGCTTGTCAGCAGCGTAGAGAGTGGATAGCCAAGTGGTCACGCATTGCATGGGAGAGAGCGCATGGTCAGGGACGTAAGAGAGACCCCGCCAAGGCCCAACAACGTATGGTGGAAGAGCCACCCGCCAATAGATCTTATGGAGATGGAAATGGCGACGCTCTCTGACGAAGAAGTGCAGCCCGGCACTCTTGATCTCATCTTGACCGAGCAGCGCAAGACCAACGAGCTGCTGCTGACATTGATCGAAGCGTTGAGTGAAGACCAGGGCATTGATGAAGACCAGCAGCCGGTGCGCCACCTTGATGGGACGCTGGCGTAAGGATGGGCAGGCTCACCACAGTCAAGCCGCGGGTGCAGATGGCGCAAGGGCGTCAGATGGCGGTAGCGGACTGCGAGAGCTGGCGTTCAGGCAAGACCACTGCAGAGCGCGGTTACGGTGGCAAGTGGCAGAGAGAGCGTGAGCGGTTCCTGTTCAAGCATCCACTGTGCTGCTACTGCCAAGCCAAAGGGATAGTTACAGCGGCCACTGTGGTTGACCACAAGGTTCCACACCGCGGTGATCAGTCGCTGTTCTGGGATCAGAAGAACTGGCAGCCACTGTGCAAGACGTGCCACGACTCGGACAAGCAAGCTGAAGAGCGAGGCGACCGAGAGCCCCGCTGGTAGGGGTGGGGGGGGAGGTCAAAATGTTTAAAAGGCCCGCGCTACCTGACCGCGCCCAATCTCATTTGCAGAAAATTTCCCAACTTGAAGGAATTTGTTAATGGCGCTCACAACCAAGAAGCGTCGTTTTGCCGAATCCAAGGTGGGCGGCGCTACAAACAAAGAGGCGGCCATTGCCGCTGGATACGCGGCTTCATCGGCTTCTGCGGCTGGTTCGAGGCTGATAAAAGACCCTGATGTGGTCGAATCCATTGAAAAGTTAAAGGCTCAGCTTGATGTTAAAGGTGAGCCTCGCAATGGCGATTCAATTCATGATGACTCGCCGGACCCGTCACTGCTTGAGCCAGGCGGCGATTTTCTAGACTCGATACCGTACACAGAAGATCCACTGACCTGGCTGCTCGCTCTGATGAATGAGCCGCAAGCCAAGGTATTTGACCGTCGAAATGCTGCTCAAAAGGCCGTCGACTTCATCCATTCCAAGAAAAGCGATGCTGGAAAGAAGGCCGCGAAGAACGAAGCAGCAAAACAGGTTGCTGGTGGCAAGTTTGCAGCTGCCAAGGCTCCCGGCCATTTGCGATCAGTCAAGTAAATGGAATGGTCAACGGCTTGTCCCGATTGGGCTGCGCGCCTTGTCGCTGGCGAGTCGATTATTCCGCCTCCCATTTTCGCGGACGAGGCAGAGCATGCGCTTTCGATATTCAAGCAGCTGCGCATTCCTGACCTTCCAGGCAAGCCAACGTTTGGTGAATGTTCTGATCAGTGGGTGTTTGACTTCGTTGCCGCGATATTTGGGGCTTACGATTCGGAAACCGGCAATCAGTTGATCCGCGAGTTCTACATGCTGATCAGCAAGAAGAACACAAAGTCCACGATAGCTGCAGGCGTCATGCTTACAGCGCTGATTCTTTGCTGGAGGGAAGAGGAAGAGCATCTAATCCTCTCGCCAACTAAAGAGGTGGCGGACAACAGCTTCAAGCCTGCGGCCGGGATGATCCGGGCAGACGATGAACTGACTGATATGTTCCAGATTCAGGATCACATCAGGACAATTACGCACCGGGTAAGCCGTAACAGCCTGAAGGTGGTGGCGGCAGATACCGATACCGTGTCAGGCAAGAAGGCTGGCAAGGTGATGATTGACGAGCACTGGCTGTTCGGCACCAAAGCCAATGCTGAGTCCATGTTCATGGAAGCAACGGGCGGGCAGGTATCACGCGACGAAGGCTGGGTCATCTACATGACCACACAGAGCGACAAGCCACCGGCCGGCGTATTTAAGGAGAAGCTGCAATATTTCCGAGATGTGCGGGACGGCATAATCGTCGACAAGCGCTGCCTTGGCGTGTTGTACGAGTTCCCGGAAGACATGGTGAAGTCCAAGGCTTACATGGACCCGGCCAACTTCCATATCACCAACCCAAACTTAGGCCGATCTGTCAGCCGAGAATGGCTTGAAGACCAGCTTCGCAAGAAGATCAACAAGACGGACGGATCGCTGCAGCAGTTCCTTGCTAAGCACCTGAACATCGAGATCGGCTTGGCGCTTCGCTCTGACCGCTGGGCCGGTGCCGACTTCTGGCAGGATCAAGTACAACCCTGCACGCTCGAAGAGCTTATTGAGCGCTGCGAAGTTATTGACCTTGGCGTTGATGGCGGCGGCCTTGATGACTTACTTGGCCTGTATGCAATAGGCCGGGAAAAGGACACGGGCCGCAAGCTGGGTTGGGGTTATGCATGGGCACACCCTTCGGTACTGACTCGCAGGCAGGATATAGCCCCGGCGCTGCAAGACTTCTCAAACGATGGCCACCTGACCATTGTTGAGCGGGTAGGCGATGACGTCGAAGAGCTGGCCGACATTTGCGAGCGCGTTCACGACGCAGGCCTGCTGGATAAGATCGGCTGCGACCCAGTAGGGCTCGGCACTATTTTGGACAAGTTGGAAGAGCGGGGCATTCCAAACGACAAGATTGTTGGCGTTAGCCAGGGCTGGAAGCTGGGCGGCGCTATCAAGACCGCTGAGCGCTGGTTGGCTGACGGCTCATTCTCTCCGGCAGATCAACCGCTGATGGCCTGGTGTGTTGGCAACGCCAGAATAGAGCCTCGCGCCAACTCGATATTGATTACCAAGCAGGCCTCCGGCTCGTCGAAGATCGACCCGCTTATGGCCATGCTCAACGCCGTAACGCTAATGGCGCTCAACCCGCCAGCAGCAACCAAGAAATATCAAATGTTCATGCTCGGCTAAGGCCGGGCAGTAACCAACAGACCCGCTCCGGCGGGTTTTCTCGTTTCTGGAGGTCCGCATGGATCTGGAAAAGCTGGCCAATAGCGTGAACCGGGCCTACAGCACAATTCAAATCAAGGCGGTCGATGATGAAACCCGGACTATTACCGGCATCGCCAGTACGCCCGGCACCGACCGAGACGGGGACATCGTAGAGCCGGAGGGCGCCGAGTTCGCGCTACCTGTTCCGCTGCTCTGGCAGCACCGCCACATTGAGCCTATTGGCAATGTGATCAAAGCCAAGGTCACCAAGGCAGGCATTGAGATCGTCGCGCAGATGGTTGCGCCCACGGCAGATATGCCAGCGCAGATGACGGCGCGATTGCAAGAGGCTTGGGCCTCTATCAAAACAGGTCTCGTCCGCGGCCTCTCAATTGGGTTCAGCCCCAAGGAATACAGCATGCTCGATAGTGGCGGCGTGCACTTCCTGCGCTGGGGCTGGAACGAGCTTTCTGCGGTAACCATTCCGGCCAATGCCGGTGCAACCATCACCTCAATCAAATCGTTCGACCGTGAACAGCTGGCCGCGTCAGGCAAGAAGCTGCCCCCGGTTGTGCGCATTGGTAACCCTGCCGGCGCTTCGGCAAGCATCACCAAAAACATCAAAGTACCGAAGCCCCAGGAGGGCAATGCAATGAAAACTATCGCTGAGCAAATTGCCGACTTCGAGTCGACACTGAAACAGAAGCAGAACGGCATGGATTCCATTCTGGACAAGTCCGCCGAAGAGGGCGCCACACTGGACGTTGACCAGCGCGAAGAGTACGACACTCTGAAAGCTGAGTCTGACGCCATCGAAAAGCACCTGGATCTGCTGCGCGATCGCCAGAAGCGCGAGGCCAAGACCGCCAAGCCCGCCACTCCATCCGTAGGTGGCGAAAAGGCTGCTGAATCTACCGGTTTCGAGATCGGCAAGGGTCTGCAGGTTCGCGCCAAGAATACTCAGAAGCTTGAGCCCGGCATTGCATTCGCCCGCGCCGCCAAGTGTCTGGCCTTGGGTCACCTTGAGCACCGCAGCGCTATCGACATCGCCAAGTCGCTGTATGACGGCCAAGACTCAATCATTGCGGCTACCCACCGTCTGGTGACGAAAGCTGCTGTGCCTGCTGCGACCACCAGCGACTCAACATGGGTCGGCCCGCTGGTCGGTGATGAAACCTCTGTGTACGCCGACTTTGTTGAGTACCTGCGTCCGCAGACCATCATGGGCCGCTTTGGTCAGGGCGGCATTCCATCGCTGCGCCGGGTTCCTTTCCGCGTACCGTTGATTGGTCAGACTTCTGGCGGCGATGGTTACTGGACTGGCGAGGGTCAAGCCAAGCCGCTGACCAAGTTCGACTTCTCCCGCACCACGCTGGAGCCGTTGAAGGTTGCAAACATCGCTGTGGCGACCATGGAAGCTATTCGCGATTCGAGCCCGTCCGCTGACCTGATCATCCGTGATCAACTGTCCGCAGCTCTCCGCGAGCGTCTGGACATTGACTTCATCGACCCAGCCAAGTCCGCATCGGCCGGCGTTAGTCCTGCGTCCATCCTGAACGGCGTTACCGGTATCGTTTCCAGCGGCACTGATGCTGATGCGGTGCGGGCAGACCTGAAAGCGCTGTATGCGCAGTTTATCGCTGCGAACAACGCGCCAACCTCTGGTGTGTTCGTGATGCCGGCAACTGTGGCGCTGTCGCTGAGCTTGATGGTCAACCCGCTGGGCCAGGCGGAGTTCTCTGGCATCACCATGATGGGCGGCACCTTGTCCGGTCTGCCGGTCATCGTCTCCGAGTACGTGCCTGTCGATACCAGCGGCGCCATCGTGGCCCTGGTCAACGCCAGCGACATCTACTTGGGCGACGACGGCGGCATTGATCTGTCGATGTCTACCGAGGCGTCGCTGCAGATGGACAACGCGCCGGACAATCCAACCACCGCAAGCACTGTCATGGTCTCTTTGTGGCAGCGCAACCTGGTCGGCTTCCGCGCAGAACGCAGCATCAACTGGGCTCGCCGTCGCGACTCGGCTGTGGCGTATCTGACCGGCGTTAACTGGGCATAATCGAGCCATCTGGCTCAAGGGGCTGCGCTGCGGCCCCTTCTACAAGATGGCATGGAGAAGAACATGAAAGTCACCTTTACGCACAAGAGCGGCCGGCAGCAGGACATGCACGAGCGATTTGCTATTCCGCTGCAGAAGCTGGGGCGCGGCACCTATATGGCGAAGGTTATGCGCGCAGAAGAGGTGCCAGCCCTTGAGGTTGTCGAGCCTGTTGAGCCGGTGGAGGATGCCGAGCCAGCAGACGAGCAAGAAAAGCCAGTCAAGCGCCGCGCGCGCAAGACTAAAGCCGAAGACCAAGAGTAAAGGATCGCCAATGCGACTTTTCGGGATGGAGATTAAGCGCCGCGAGAAAGCCTTGTCGCAGGTGCCTGCGTCCCGTGGCTGGTGGCCGATGGTCAGCGAGCCTTTCACTGGGGCATGGCAGCGCAACAAGGAAGAGCGCCTTGATTCGCTTATGCAGTATCCGACCCTGTACGCCTGCGTTTCGCGCATCGCTACAGACATCGGCAAGCTGCCGTTTGCGCTGAAGGGCAAAGCATCGTCTGGCATCTGGCAGACTGTTGAGAATGCCGACCTTTCGCCCGTACTGGCGCGCCCGAACCATTACCAGACGCCGCAGCAATTCCGCGAAATGTGGGCGCTGTCAAAGCTGGTACAGGGCAACACCTACGGCCTGAAGGGGCGGAACGCCCGCGGTACCGTGGTCGCTGTTTACGTACTTGATCCTTGCCGCGTGATGCCGCTGGTTTCTGATTCCGGCGAAGTGTTCTATCAACTCTACACCGACAACCTGAACCAGCTGCCTGAGCTGGATGGCCAGATCACTGTGCCAGCGTCCGAGATTATTCACGACCGCTGCATATGTCCGTTCCATCCGCTGATCGGCCTTCCGCCTATCGCGGCGGCACACTGGCCGGCGCTGAAGAACATGCGCATCCTGAAATCGTCTGCCGAGTTCTTCGCAAACAACGCCCAGCCGTCCGGCATCCTTTCTGCGCCGGGCGCTATCTCCGACCCTACCGCCGACCGACTGAAGACCTATTGGAACGAGAATTTCACGGGATCGAATGCTGGCAAGGTTGCCGTGGTGGGTGATGGCCTGCAGTTCGTTTCCCTGGCATCAAAGTCGGTGGACTCGCAGATGGTCGAGCAGTTGCGCTATTCCGATGAGCAGATTTGCCAGCCGTTCGGCATCCTGCCGTTCAAGGTTGGACTGGGCAGCATTCCTGCCGGCCTGACCGTGGATGCCATCAACCAGCTCTACTACAACGATGCTCTGCAAGCGCCCATCCAGGCAATGGAGGCGCTACTGACGGCAGGCCTGGACGCTGCACCACTGCGCGTGGATATGGATGAAACGGTCCTGATGCGCATGGATATGGGCAAGAAAGCCGAATACCACAGTGCCCTGGTATCGGGCAGCATCGAGACCATTAACAACGCGCGCCTTGAGTTCAACCTTCCCCCGCTGGAAGGCGGCGACACCGTGTACATGCAGCAGCAGGACTTTCCGCTGGAGCAAGTGCGCCAGAACGTGCTGCCCAGCAATGCGCCGGCACCAGATGAAGACCCCGCACCCACCGACGAAGAAGTCGAAGACCAGGCGCGTGCACTCGCTGCCTTTTTCCAAAAGGAGATGACCAGTGCCATCAATGCGTGAGCTTGAAGCCCAGGCAAAAGCCCTGGCCCCGATCATGACCGGGATTGTTGGCGGCGTGCGTGACGAGCTGCGCAAAGAGTTCGCCGGAGAGCTTCAACGGCGTGACAATCGTATTTCTGATCTGCAGAAAGCGCTGGACGAACGCCCCGACCTTGATGCTATTGCCAAGCAGGCGGCAGCTCTGGTGCCTGCGCCAGAAAACGGCAAGGATGCTGACCCCGAAGTAATCAAGCAGATGGTCGCTGATGTAGTTGCCGAGCTACCCACGCCGGAGCCGGGCGAAGACGGCAAGAGCGTCACGCTTGAAGACGTGGCACCAATGATCCGCGAAGAAGCGGCCAAGGCTGCGGCCGATCTGCCAGCGGCAAAGGATGGCGAGTCTGTGACCACTGAAGACGTTCGCCCAATGCTGAACGAGCTGGTTGCTGAGGCTGTCAAAGGCCTGCCTGCAGCAGAACCAGGCAAAGATGCCGACATGGACGCAATCAAGCAGCACGTCGAGCAGATGGTCAAAGGCATGGAGCCAGCACCAGCGCCGACCATTGACGAGGTGGCCGCCACCTTCGAGCGCCGCTTCTCAGACCTTGCCCTGTCCTGGGAGCGCCAAGCGCGCGACACCTTCGACAAGGCTGCAGATCGCATGCCTGCACCCAAGGATGGCCGGGACGCACTGCCGCTGGATAGCTTTGACCTCACGCTTGGTGAAGATGGCCGCACCGTTACCGTGAAAATGCAGGCCGGTGACACCGTCATCGAGAAGTCGGTCAAGATTGCCGCCGTGGTAGACCGCGGCGTATTCAGCAAAGAGCACGATGATTATGAGCGGGGCGACGGCACCACCTACGGCGGCTGCTACTGGATTGCGCAGAAGGATGCACCGGAAGGCGTGCCCGGCGGCTCTGCCGACTGGCGCCTGGCTGTGAAGAAAGGCCGCGACGGTAAAGACCTGCGCCCGAACTCGTCAAGCCATGACCCTGACAAAGGGGTGAAGCTGAAATGATGTACGTCACCCTGGAGCAGGCCAAACGCCAACTGGAAATGGATCATGACGATTCAGATAGCCTGATTACCGGATACGTCAACGCCGCATCCAAGGCAGTCAAGAACTACCTGAAATCAGCCTCGCCTTTCGAAATCGAGCGGGACGCCCACTACAACCCGGTACTGGATAGCAGCGGCGATCCGATATACGTCACCGACAGCCAGGGCGACATGGTAGTGGCTGCAGAGGTTCAGCAGGCGACGCTGCTGCTGGTCGGCTACTTCTACAAAGACCGCGACAACAACGCAGACGGCGCATACGAGAAGGGTTATCTACCCAAGCCAGTGACCGCGCTGCTGTACCCGTTACGAACACCCACTCTTAGCTGAGGTATACATGGGCGCCGCGCTCGATATATCAGGACGGAAATTTAGTAGGCTCAAAGTTTTGTCGCGCGCCGGCTCAAACAAGCATGGCGCATCAATTTGGAACTGTGTTTGTGATTGCGGCAACGAATGCGTTGGACTTGGCTATGAAATAAAAATTGGCCATAAGCGATCATGTGGCTGCTTGGTGCCAGAATCAACTTCGAAGCTTAATCTTTCGCATGGGCATACAGCTGGCGGCGGCAGAACGCCTACCTACAAGGCTTGGAGATCAATGATCAATAGATGCAATCAGCCTTCCACTGATGCATGGGAGCATTACGGCGCCATTGGGATACAGGTTTGCGCCCGCTGGGAGGAGAGCTACGAAAACTTTCTGACGGACATGGGTGAGCAGCCAAAAGGGAAGACCATCGACAGAATCAGATCTGATGGTGACTACGAGCCGAGCAATTGCCGGTGGGCTTCACTGAGTCAGCAGAGTCAAAATCGCAGGCGCCCGAGAAACAACACTTCGGGAGAGAAGAACGTGTCCTGGATTAAATCCATCGGTCGCTGGAGGGTAAGCTTCTGCGTTGACGGGAAGAAATCGTATTTCGGACATTTCGACAGCATGGAAGCTGCTAGATCCAGGGCTGTTCAGGTTCGGAATGCGCTTCACGGGGAGTATGCAAATCATGGCTAGCCTAAAAGCCGGACGCCTGCGCCACCGAATCGCCATTCAGCAGAAGGTGACGAGCCGCGACCCGAACAGTGGCGCGCAGATTGTCACTTGGCAAACCGTCACCGGCTGGGAGTCCGTACCCTGCGCCATTGAGCCGCTGAGCGTGAAAGACTTCATGGCCGCGCATGCCAATCAGTCTGAGATAGTGGCCCGCATTACACTGCGCCATCGTGACGGGCTGCTGCCAACTATGCGACTGGTCCATAACGGCAAGATTTACAACCCGGCAGGCTTTCTGCCTGACCCGGATAGCGGGCTGAATTATGTGACAGCGCCTTGCTCGCAAGGTGTTAATGAGGGATGATTGTCTCAATCAGAACGGCTGGCTCTGGTCGCCGGGCCCGGTGACTTTGGATCTGCCGTAATGTGAAGCGGGATAGACGATTCGCGCGGCATGGGTGACACCTTGCTGGGGTGTTTCGAGACGAGTTTTGGCACCGGCTCCCGTGGATTAGTACGCGCTGTCAACGCATGCAAGGTGCCAGCAAACACACAAAACCCGCTTCGGCGGGTTTTTTATTGGGCGCGATAAATGATCTGGTCAGGCAAAACCGTTTGCTGCATAGCCAGCGGCCCAAGCCTGACTGTCGCAGACTGCGCACTGGTTGAACGTTCAGGGCTGCCAACAATCGCCGTGAACAGTTCATGGCAGATGGCACGCTTTGCCGACGTGATTTACGCCGCAGACGCGGGCTGGTGGGATCACAACCAACACCTGATTGATGTGCCTGCAGATCGATGGTCCAGCTACCAGAGCGCAGACACAAAGTACGGAATCAACCGGCACCGGGTACCGAACCAGCCGCACAACAGCGGCATGCGGGCGATTCAGTTTGCCATCGAACGCGGCGCGGCAAGGGTGCTGCTGTTGGGTTATGACTGCTCGGTGAAGGGCGGTACCCACTGGCACGGCGACCACGCCAGCACAAAGAACCCGGACGCCAAGCGCTGCGCCATGTGGCTGCAGCAATTCGCCATGATCGACCGCAAGCAAACCGAAATCATTAACTGTTCACGGGAAACGGCATTGACCTGCTTCCCGCGCATGACTCTGGAGCAAGCCTTGTGCTGAAAACCTTCTCAGGCCGCAATGCATCACAGAATGAATTTGAGCTGCGCAGCTTTATCAGTCTGCTGAATGAGCATGACGTAAAGCGCTATCTGGAAGTGGGCAGCCGCCACGGCGACACCTTCCACGAAGTGATGACCAGCCTGCCGGTGGGTAGCTATGGCTGCGCCGTTGATCTGCCGGGCGGCCTGTGGGGCAAGAAGAAAACCGAGCAGGCATTGCTGGCGGTGGCCGAAGACCTGCGCGCCAAGGGCTATGTCATTGACGTTGTTCTGGGAAACAGCACTCACAAAGACGTGATCGAGCGCATCAAGGGCCTTGGCCTGTTTGATGCCGCCCTGATCGACGGCGACCACACCTACAAGGGTGCAAAGGCCGATTGGCTCAACTATGGCCCGCTGGCCCGCCTGGTCGCCTTTCACGACATTGTAGGTCAAGGCATGCGCGAGAAGGTACATGGCAACCCGGTTGAGGTGCCCCGCCTATGGGCAGAGATTGCCGACGAGAAAGAACGCTGTGTTGAGTTCATAGACACCGGTTCAGCAATGGGGATTGGCGTATGCATATCACACTGATTTCCAGCCCTCGCGCACAGCACCAGCTTGAACACCAATCAGCCCTTGCTGCCGGATTTGAGGTGCTTGGCTTTGATGTGACCCTTACACACGGGCAGGCAGCCAGAACAAAGCACGTAGCCTGCTGGGGCTGGCGGCTTGGTCAGAAGCTGCGTGCTGCTGGCCATGAAGTGCTGGTGATCGAGCGCGGTTACATGGGCGACCGCTTTGCTTGGACGTCTTTGGCCTGGAATGGCCTGAACGGCCACGGCGAGTTCCCGGCGGCACATGATGATGGCGGGGAACGATTCCGCGAGCACTTCACCATGCAGCCCTGGAAAGAGGGCGGCGACTACGTTCTGATGATGGGGCAGGTGCCGGGCGACGCCAGTCTGCAGGGCAAAGACCTGATGCCCTGGTATGAGCAGACCGCCGAGCGCGCTGCAGCTGCCTATGGCTTGCCCGTGAAGTTTCGCCCGCATCCGCTCACTGCGCGCAAGGGAATCAAGCAGCAGCTGCGCACGGCCACCAACTCACGCGGCACCTTGGAGCAGGATCTGGCCGGCGCTGCTGTCACCATCTGCTACAACAGCAACTCCGCCGTGGATTCAGTGCTGGCAGGCGTGCCGACCATCACCGCAGATGTAGGCGCTATGGCCTGGGATGTAACCGGCCACAAGCTGGGCGAGATCGCCAAGCCGGACCGCGAACAATGGGCGCACGACTTGGCCTGGAAGCAGTGGGCCCAGGCAGAGATCGAAAGCGGGGAAGCACTCAAGGGCCTGGTGGGTTATGACTGATACCGTTCAATGGGATATCGGCGGCCTGGCTGAAGTGCTGGGCAAGTTCGAGGCCATCGAATACGACCTCAAGAAGAAGGGCGGCCGGTTCGCCCTGCGTAAGGCGGCCCAGCTGGTGCGCAACAAGGCAAGACAAAACGCCGAAGCGATAGACGACCCCGAGACGGACGCCAACATTGCCAAGAACATTGTCGAGCGCTGGTCTGGCCGCACGTTCAAGCGAACGGGTGACCTGATGTTTCGTGTGGGCGTGATGGGTGGTGCAGGTGGTAATGCTAAGTCATCGGCGCTGGAAGGATTGCCCGGCAAGGATACCCGGCACTGGCGCTATAAAGAGTTTGGCACAGAAGACATCGCGGCAACGCCATTCATGCGCCGCGCGCTTGCCGACAATATCACTGCGGCCATCAATGAGTTCGGCGACCAGTACGAGAAGAAAATGAACCGAGCCATCAAAGCAGCCAAGAAAAAGGCGGGCGTCCAGTGATCGCACCAATCTATCCAGTCTGCGCTGCCTCTCCTGCCGTGCAGGCAGTGCTGGGCGATCCGCCAAGTCTCTGGCCGTTTGGCGAAGCGCCGGAGGGCATCACTGATCCCTATGCCGTATGGCAGGTGATAAACGGCGCTCCAGAGAACTACATCAACCAAGTGCCAGACATGGACAGCTACAGCTTGCAGGTAGATGTCTACGGCAAAACCGGCGAATCAGTAACCGATGTCGCCAAAGCGCTGCGAGACGCCATCGAGCCGCACGCCCATATCACCAGCTGGGGCGGCCAGAGCAAAGACCCGGAAACCAAGCGATACCGTTACACCTTCAGCGTTGACTGGTTCAAGTCGCGCTAAAACGAGCAACCCCAAACAACCCGCTTTTGCGGGTTTTTTTATGCCTGAAAACCCGCAACAGGAGTATTACCAATGAGCGTTCAAACTCAAGGCACGCAGGTGTTCTTTATTGACCCCGAGGATGATTCCGTCGGATTCGTTCAGTGTGCCACCGCACTGACCCCCGGCGGGTCGCCTGCTGACCCAATTGAAACTACCTGCCTCGAAAGCTTTGACCGAGAATACGTTTCTGGGCTGCGCACGCCAGGGCAGGCCACCGCTTCAGTCAATGCTGACCCGCAGGTGCCATCTCACGTCCGCCTCCACGAAATGAGCCAAGAGAATCCCGCGCCTACGGTTAAATGGGCTGTTGCGTGGTCCGACGGAACAGCAGTACCGACCGTGGATAGTGCGGGCGACTTTATCTTGCCTGAAACGCGCACCTGGCTGGTATTTCAGGGCTATGTCGCGGACTTCCCCTTCGACTTCCAGATCGGCGCAGTAGTCACCACCGCAATGACCATTCAGCGCTCAGGTGGCAGCACCTGGGTTAAGAAGGTAGCCCCATGAACCTGACCATCGAAAACCTCAAAGCAGCGGGCGCCTTCACGGGCGCCCCTGTGAAAAAGGAAATCAAGTGGAAGCAAGCCGATTACATTAGCGTCGATCTATGCGAAGACTTTGTGGACGGGGAAAACCTATACCTACTTGTGAGGATAGGTGAAGCAGGCGACGAAGAAAGCTATGAAGAGTGGCATCGGTCCGAAGACGGCGACCATGTTCTGCGATTATCCGAACATACAGCTACTACTTACGTGCGCCGGATTGGTTACGCCGCAGCCATGGCCGACATTACCTCATCTATCAGCAAATCAGACCCGTTTGCCGGCCGCATCGCTTCCAGCATCTGTGATGCCGAGGGCAAGGCGGTATTTACCCCGGCAGACATTACCGGTGAAGCCGATCCGGAGCGCGGCCCAATGAGTCGTGAGCTGGTGCTGGAATTGCTCCGCGTAATGGGCGAGGTCAACGGCGCGGGAAAGACGAAGAGCTGAGCGAACTGGACGAGTTCTGGCACGAGCTCGTCCTGTCCGGGGTGGGAGGTAACACCATCGCTGAGGCCCAGCAGCGACTCGGCTATCAAGAGGCGCTGCAATGGATGAAGTATAGGAGGCTTCGCGGCGGCTTCAACCTGGGTATGCGTGTAGAACGAGGGTCAGCGCAGCTTTCAACGCTCTATGCGAACGCGCACAGCAAGAACGGCGGCTACAAGATTTACGACTTCATGCCGCACATGGAAGAGCCGCCTATGACGCTGGAGCAGGCGATGGAGAAGTGGAAGTAAAGAAAAAGTTGGTATCGGTATACAAACAACTAAGCCCGACAGGTTCACGCCTTTCGGGTTTTTTTGTGCCCGCCGAAAGGCGGTGCAACAAGCAGGCTAGGCCAGATCAGCCGAAAAGGGACGGTTTGCTCCGCCTTCGCCCCTGCCTGCTTACCCCTTTACAGGCGGAAGGAGCTGCACATGAATAACGTGATTCCATTTCATTACCAAGGCCAGCCGGTTCGTTTCAATACTGCCGGGTGGATTAATGCAACTGATGTGGCTGGTCGCTATGAAAAGCGCGTAGACCATTGGCTGGCAAACGCTGAAACCAAGCAATACATCCAGGCATTGGCAGAGGCGTTAAATACCCGAGATTCCGGGGATTTAATTCTGACAAAACGCGGGCGAGGTGGCGGCACCTGGCTGCACCCGAAGCTGGCTGTAGCATTTGCAAGATGGCTGGATGTTAAGTTCGCCGTCTGGTGCGACCTGCACATCGACGCCCTACTGCATGGCGAGCTTAACGAACGCCAGCAATTCGAGCGCGCTTGTAAGGCTCTGGACGATGCGCGGCACGTCGCAAGCCTGAGTGGCAAAGAGCTGGCCGCCTGGCGCTGGAAAAAGCCGGGGCTGGAATGCCAAGTAGATCATTGGCGCGAGCAACTGCAGATGACGTTGGGATTGGATGCCGCTTGACGAACTGAAATTTCGGGTGCATAGTTTGCCCGTCGCTGCCAATTCAGCGACCGGGCTTGGTAACCCGAGTAAGCAAAGGCGCACGACGCCTGTATGGCGTTTTTTTGTGCCCGCTTTATGGCGGGCCGTGCGTGGGAGGGCTTCGGCCCTGCCGGGTCCCTTTGCCCCGGTTTACCAACCCGCGTACGGTTCGCCTCCCTCTCGCTTGGTAACGAAGGTGGCGAACTCCAACAGCAAAGGAGTTTCACCATGAATGCCGCTCAGATCATTCCGTTTAGCTTTGACAAGAAAGAAGTCCGCACCACTCTGATTAATGACCAGCCTTGGTTTGTCGCCAAGGATGTTGCCGCAGCGCTTGAGTATCGCGAGGCGGATCGATTCACGCGCTGGCTAGACAGTGATGAGAAGGGTACCCACATTGTGGGGACCCCTGGCGGAGACCAGGAAATGCTGGTCATCAACGAGTCTGGCCTGTACTCCGCAATCCTGCGCAGCCGCAAAGCCGAAGCCAAGCGCTTCAAGAAATGGGTTACCGCCGAAGTACTCCCGGCCATCCGTAAGCACGGACGCTACGAAGATCGCCGCAATCAGATGGGTGCTTTGGTGCTGGAAGCAATCGGCGTTTCCGAGCTGACAGCCATCAAGGGCGTTATCAGCGACAAAGCCAAGCACGTGCCAAAGGAAAGACGGCTCGGTTTCATGCAAACAATGCATCGCCGCCTGCATACCCGTTTCAACGTTGCGCGCACCGAGCTGATACCGCATAAGGATTTTGCTGACGCCTGTAATTTTGTCGCCGCGTACAGCCTTGAAGGCGAGTGGCTACCCAAGGAAGAGAAGCGCGAGCAGTTTGACGACTGGCTTAACCTGAATGCACTGATCAGCTGCATGCGACAGAGTTACGAAATATTTGCCAAGCATGATCTGTATAAGCACCTGACTGGCTTGGGTAGCAGGGCAGGCATTGAGATTCATGACTATCTGGCTGATGGGCGCGGAATTGCAGGAATGCTAAAGCGTCAGTATGCGGACCCCCTGGGCGAAGCTGAACGACAAGCACGTGCGATCTGTGACAGGGCGCTAGCTACCAACTAGGAAGCAAGAAGGTAAAAACCGAACCCAGCTAAGGCTGGGATTCGGTGCTGGCATACGATACATTCTCCTTATCTATCAGGGAGGAATGCTCGTGGAAAAGAAGAAAACCAGCTTTGTAACTTGGCTAGTTCTGTTTACCGTTATTATTGTCGCGGGTAATGCGATGTTGAGTGAAGACCCGCCTACCCCACCAAAGCCGCAGAAAACCGAAGAGCAAAAGCTTGCTGATGCAGAGAATGCCAAGTCATACGCTTATGTAATGGCTGCAGAAAAGATATTAAGGTCGGGGTTGAAAGATCCCGAATCTGCAAAGATTAGTCGCTCCCACTACAGTGAACCTTACGTTTGTGGGTATTTGAACGCTAAAAACTCCTTTGGTGGCTTCACTGGCGATAAAGAGTTCATGGTTAATACTGTTACCGGGGAGGTGTTTGTTAGAGAGCAGACCGGCAATTTCGTTTCTTTATGGAACGAACACTGTATTTAGTACGATCGTTTATTCAAGCCCGCTTCGGCGGGTTTTTTATTGCCCGATATTAAGCCCGCCTTGAGCGGGTTTTTTTATGGTGCGCCCGGCAGGGCGCACTCACTTGGAGGTGAAAGTCCTCTACACGCCCGGCAAGGGGAAGTGTTAGCCAGAGGCAAG
>Ga0207900_100196_pt1 | contig 16816 bp, 17 predicted proteins | sample LinPmetageLP39_FD_184052 | JGI IMG/M metagenome (GOLD analysis project Ga0207900, IMG submission 184052) | Marine viral communities from the Pacific Ocean - LP-39 (SPAdes) | ecosystem: Environmental > Aquatic > Marine > Oceanic | place: Pacific Ocean | collected 2010-06-14
CAATACGTAGAGGCAGTATACAGGATTAGGTAAATCATAGCCCGCTAACGAAAATGTCAAAAAAGCAGATAATCCACTGGAAAAATTACTCAAACCTAGTCTATGCAGGCACTATGCTGGCACCATTGGTTAATTTTAAGATTCCATTTTTGATATTGGCTTGTTGCAGTTTCATTAAAAAAATAGGATTAGGCAAAAATTCCGTAGTAATGTGCATGCCGTTACGACTCCTCAAATCGAAACGAAATCCAACGCCCTCGATTGAGCTGCATTTTTGTTGCTCTTTCCTAAGGCTTTGCTTTCCTAATTGTCGATATGTTGTCTGCTGGCAGACGATGCTGGGCTAACCGCATTGCAGGAGGTCATCACCGTGGTCGGCCTGCCGATGTTTATTCTGGTGTTTATCATGATGTTCGTGCTGTATAGCGACCTATCCCACGAAGATTTCAGAGAAGTAAGGGTAGGCAAGCCCACACAGGCAGTAAGAGCTGAAACCGGAAGAGTGGGTGGAGCACAACTTTATCCATAATAGTTCCTGCTCTCCTGGCAGGTGGGGCATTGAAAGCTAAAGCTTACGCCATCGTTCTCTTAGCAGCATACAAAGCTAATAAACCTTCGGCGCCAAACTGAATTCAAGCTACGCTTTATATAGGGGCCAGTGAGATAACAGTAGCTTTTAAATAAAGAGCATAATAATTAACAATGAAGAGAAGGAGGCAAAATGGCGGTCTCAGAGACCGCCATTGTAAACTCCATTTTGATGGCACTAACAACGGCTTAATTCAGGACTCAGTCGACGACTTTATCGAAAAGCTCACTTCACCAATATTGCTGAAACTAGCGTTAATTATTTCATCTGGGTGAGCTTCAAAAAGGCTGGCCCAAGTCCCCGTCGTAATAATGTCACCCGCCTGAAGTCCCGGCGGATATTGCGATGAGGCATGCTTTGCCAACCAAGGGAGCAAACTTAATGGATCGGCTAAAGGATGGCGTAATTGCTTACCTTCTATGTCACGCTTATTGCTTTTAATAGTAACGCTGCTATTTGCATAATGTGGCTTCCAGCCGTGTTTAACACTTTCTCCCAGTATCAAACAGCGATTCATTTGATGATCAGCCAGCAGGAACGTATCTGGCAATTCCTGCCAACACTCAGCGCGAACGTCACAAATTTCAATAGCAGCTATTACAGACCCTACCGCTTTGCACGCATCACTCAAACTCGCACCATGAGGAAGGGATGTCTCAAGCTGTATAGCCAACTCCACCTCTATGCCAATCATCGTATGTCGCTCGCTGTATGCCATAGAGAACGGCCCCTTCACGATGTGCTGATCTGCTATAGGTGAAGCAGTGGGTCGTTTTAATGTCCCACCGACTTTCCAAACCTTTGGTTTATCATTGGAAAACCATCCTAAGGCCTCACCGACTTCACGCTGTATACGATAAGCCGCCTGGTCCGTTTCTGGAGCCAAGCGCTTTGCATCGGTAGCCCCCAATACTTTGCCACTACGCCATGCGTCGACTAATGCCTTGCTAAGAAGGATGTTAGAACTGTTCATTAACCCTCCTCCCAAAAGGGCTTCGGAGTGGCCATTGTCGGTCGAGCACAAGGTAGAAATTCACCCAGATCAGGCTGGCCTAAGTATTGGCCGTCGCGCCATACAACGCGCCCTCGACTCATCGTAATGAGCGGCCACGCATTAATCTCAATGCCTTCGTAGGGGGTGTAATCAACATTATGATGAAGATCGTTGTTATTGATTACCTTTTGGCCACCTGTTTCCCATATTACCAAGTCAGCATCCGCCCCAATCGCAATGGTCCCCTTACGCGGATAAAGCCCATACATCTTGGCCACGTTCGTTGATGTCAGGGCAACGAACTGGTTGATATCAATTCGCCCTTTTTCAACACCATGCGAAAAGAGTAAGCCAAGACGTGTTTCAACGCCTGGGATTCCGTTGGCTACCTTATCAAAGCTAGGCGCGCTCCCCGTGGCGAGCTTCCCATCATGACCAGAAAAACGGAAAGGGGCGTGATCCGATGAAAACACATGGAAGATCCCTGACTCTAATGCGTCCCAAACCACTTTCTGATTAGCCTTATCTCGAGGGGGCGGACTACAAATACACTTAACCCCTTCAACGTCATCCTCGCCGCCTAGATCCTCAGCGGTAAGAAAGAGATACTGGGGGCAGGTTTCGCCATAGATGCGTAAACCATTCCCTTGTGCCCACCGTATCTGCTCAATAGCTTCTCGCCCTGAGACGTGGACAATCAGAATTGGCACATCGACTAACTCAGCGAATGTAATAGCTCGATGAGTCGCCTCTCGTTCGGCGAGCATGGGACGTGATTCTGCGTGATAGCGTGGCGCGGTCTTTCCTGCCCGAAGAAGTCGTTCGGTTAGCCAAGAAATGCAGTCTGCATTTTCAGCATGAACCATCACCAGCGCGCCCTCCTCGCGCGCTACCGCGAGTACATCGATAATTTGACGATCGGCTAACTTGAGCTCGCCATAGGTCATGTAGATTTTAAAAGAGGTATAGCCCTCAGCAATGAGTGCTGGCAATTCCTCATCTAGCACATGGGGTGTAGGGTCGGTCACTATCAGATGGAAGGCATAGTCAATCGTGGCTTTGCCTTCTGCCCTGCGATGATAGTCCTCCACCGCCTCGCGTAGGCTTTGCCCCTTACGCTGCAGGGCAAAGGGAATAACCGTTGTCGTGCCCCCACAGGCTGCCGAACGCGTTCCGGAGAGGAAATCGTCGGCCATGACGGTGCCATCCTCGGTGGGTTGGTCAAAGTGGCAATGTCCATCGATACCCCCAGGCAATACCCATCTTCCCCCAGCATCGATTTCATTTTCACTCCCACTCAATTTTTTGCCTAGAGCAGTGATAATACCGTCGACGATGCCAATATCGGCCTCGAACACATCTGACGCCGTAGCACAGCGAGCATTGCGAATGATGAAATCAAAGTTCGCCATATCAAGCCTCCTGCCTGAACAACCTGCCCCAACCACGCACTTTCCTCGGATCGACTCCCGTCATGCGCAACATTTTCCAGACGACGGTAGCCGTCGTATCCAGTACCGGAATGCCTAATTTCGATTCCCAGTCGGTCACCAGATGGGCAGCATTCAGATTGGTGCAGTAAGTAACAATGGCTTGAGGGGTCGCTTTAGCCACGGTCTCGACCTGATCGGTTAAGCAAGCCTGACTTACCTCGGCAAAAGCAAAGTTATCGCTGATGTTGAGATGACTCTCCGCAACGCAGCTAATCCCAATGCCTTGGTAATTCTCGATAATGCGTGACTGAACATCGGCGACATACGGCGATACAAGCCCTAGCTTTGAAATGTTGTCTTCTTTGAGGCGTTCGTTAAGCGCCAGAATTGAAGAAGTCGCCGGGATATTAGTCGATTCCTCAATGCGCCTACAGAGTTCGATGTCGTGCTCAAAACCTAGCCAGCCCGCAGCGGTACCACTCCAGCCGATTACATCGACCTTGGCATCGGCTAATAGCTTGGCAGCTGCAAGGATAGGACGGTCATCAAATTGGCCCAATGCCTCAGGCTCAAGCGAAATTTGAGTGACGCGAAAACGGGAAAAGTGAGCACTCACCGGTTCTATATTGGCGAGCATAGCGCACGTCAGCGGTTCTAAGGCGGTGTTGGAAGAAGGCGTAAGGACACCGAATCGTATGCGAGGTTGAGACATGGATTTGGCTTAGCTCCTGTTTAAGACCCGTTTCGCTGTGAAGCGAGTCGAGACAAAATTTGTTAACAATCATGAAAACAATACTGTTAACAAAATTAAGCACAAACCATGCCAAGCTGAATCTCATTACTGGAAATAATCAACCAAGGATTTGATCCCAGTCTACATCGTCGCGGTGGTTACTAGTTAGGTGAAGCGCACTCTCAATATGCTCTAAGTGATGCAGCATAAGCTCGATGGCGGCTTTTTCATCACGCCTCTCAATGGCCGCCACGATCCTATCATGATCGTCTTCGGGACAAGCGGGGGTTTGAGGTAGGTCATACATAGCAATAATCAAGCAGGTCAGCGGGCACAACTCCCCCATCATGCTTTCGACATAACGATTTCCCGAGATTCGCGCCAGTAACAGATGAAAATCGCCAGACAGACGAATAATGGCTCGACGATTCTTCTGCAGGCGAGCAGTCCTCTCTTTTTCAAGGTGCTCATGCAGCCGCTTCAGGTCAGTCTTTTGCGCTCGTTCAATTACGTTGCGGATAATTTCAGGCTCAAGTAAGCGGCGAGTTGCAAAGAGCTCATGTGCCTCCTGCACGGTCGGGCTAGCGATAAAGGCCCCACGGTTGGGATATACCTCCACTAACCCCTTCTTGGCCAGAACAGCAAGCACCTGGCGAATTTTGGTACGGCTGACATTGAAGGCGGTCGCCATGCGCGTTTCGGAAAGCTTGCTACCTGGCGCCAGCCGATGCTCCATCACAGCGTTATTGATACGCTCGGCGATGCTTTCGATGGTGGGCTTTCCAGCCTCCATATTTTGCATTTTTCAGTTTCCAATATTGTGTACAAATTAATTTTACAGCGTTCGATAACATCGAGTCGAACAACCTCAAGCCTCGCGTCAAAACAATTTTTTTGCCACGTCATAGTGCATATCGACATTTTAATGCACCAGCAAGCTGCATCTTCCCTCTACTAATTCTCTGGCATCAACCGTTCATAGCCAACATAAATCTGGAATAAGCAGCGATTGTCGCCTGATTGGCACACTACATGCATCACATTTTTTATTGTTCTCATGATTGTTCTCAATCTGAAGCAATATCTTACAACATCTATTCCCTCTGCTGGAGAACGACAAGATGCAACGACTACCTACTCTTCTTGCCGCTGGCTTAATGTCAGTTTCACTCATCGGCCCGGCCGCCGCTCAAGAAAACACCATTCAATGGAAAGTGCTCGGCCAACCCCTTGCGACCGGAAAGATACAAAGCCAGAAAGAGCAGCCGTTCTTTGAGAACTTCGCAGAACGCACTGGGTTACCCATCGAAATCAATTATCAGCCCGTCGACACGACCGGTATCAAAGATACCGAGCAGTTGCGCATTATGAAAGCAGGGCTCTTCGATCTCGTTTCGCTGCGGATGTCGCCCAACTCTCGAGATGCACCCGTCCTGACCGGTCTTGATCTGGTTGGCCTGAACCCTGATTACGCTACTGCTCGAACTGTTACAGATGCCTATTTGCCGGTGCTTGATGAGCAACTTCAGGAAAGCTTTGACGTTAAGCTTCTCGGGGCTTGGCCGTTCGGTCCGCAAATTCTGTTTTGTGATGCGCCTGTTTCCAGCTTCTCTGATATCGAGGGTCTTAAGGTTCGCGTCTACGACCAGAACCTCGCTAAATTCGTTGAGTCGGTTGGCGCTACGGCCGTGCCGATGAGCTTCCCAGAGGTTCATCAATCATTGTCGCTTGGCGCCGTAGACTGCGCCATCACCGGCCCTAGCTCTGCTAACTCTGCAGGCTGGCCAGAGGTCACTACGCATCAGCTGACGCTTGGCATGGGCAGCGCCATGAACGGTTATGCCATTTCCCTCAAGGCCTGGAATCAGTTGGATAGCAATCAGCAAGAAACCCTTCAAGCCGCTTTCAACGAGCTCAACGATGAGATCTGGGCATATTCAGAATCGCTCTACAACGATGCGCTTAATTGCAACAGCGGCCAGCAGCCGTGTGAAACCGGCACTGAATACGATCTAGTGAATGTAGCACCAACAGAAGCGGACCTCGCCCAAGTACGTGAGGCCCTCCTGAATATCTCGCTACCGACCTGGGCTGATATCTGTGATCAGGCTAACCCAGACTGCTCGGGAAACTGGGAAGCCAACGTTGGACCGGTCATCGGTCTCGAGTAATCCAATAAGGAGCCTTTCATGATGGAGCGACTCGAAAACATGCTGGCCGTTATCTTCGGCGCCATTTTCCTCGCCCTCTCGGTGCTGATAACGCTGGAGGTACTACTGCGCAAGCTCTTCGGGTTCTCCCTTCAGGGCTCCCATGAGTTGGGTGGCTATGCCCTGGCAGTGGGCGCCACCCTAGCGTTCACCCTGGCGCTATTCGGTCGCAATCACATTCGAATTGATATCATCCACGAACGACTGCCACGCTTGTTTAGGGCAGTGCTCAACTGCTTATCAAGCGTCCTGATGGCCGGCTTCGCTGGCCTGTTGGGCTACCTGGCCTGGAACGTCATTGGTGACACCTTGGCCTATCGCAGTGTTGCCCAGACGTCCTGGGCGACGCCCCTCATCTACCCTCAGAGCATATGGTATATCGGTCAGGCTATTTTCATGCTGGCGGCTATTGGCTTGGCCGTGAAAAGTCTATGGCTACTTATCAGCGGCAAGCTTGCCCGCCTTGACGAGGAGTACCAGCCCAAGAGCGCCAAACAGGAACTGGAGGATGAGTTGGATAGTGCATCACAACGGCAGCGAGGTCCGTCACTATGAGTTTGGACTATATCTTCATAGCCTTCACGCTGATGGTCGCCATGATGCTCCTGGGCCTACCGATCGCCGTATCAATGGCTGCTATTGGTATCATTGGCGGCATCATGGCCTATGGCCTCCCCTTTATGAACTCCATCTCCCCGGTAGTCTGGGGAGTACAGAACGACAGTCTGCTAACCTCCATACCGTTATTTGTGCTGCTCGGCGAGATTCTGCTACGTGCAGGCATTGCCGATGGCATGTATCGCTCATTGTCGATATGGCTTGGGCGTCTGCCTGGCGGACTGCTGCATTCCAACATCGGTACTTGTGCTCTATTCGCGGCGACCTCCGGCTCCTCAGTCGCCACTGCCGCGACCGTCGGCACAGTGGCCTTGCCATCGTTAAATGAACGCCGTTATCCCATCAATCAATCACTAGGCTCATTGGCCGCTGGTGGGGCTCTGGGCATTTTGATCCCGCCGAGCGTCAATTTGATTGTCTATGGCTCACTCACTAACACTTCCATTGGCCAATTGTTCATGGCTGGCATCATCCCGGGGATCACGCTGACCCTACTTTTCATGGCCTACATTGCCGTCTCCAGCCTCATGCGAACACGCCATGAAGACAAGGAAGCAAACTACAGCTGGCGGGAGCGGGTCAGTGCCTCTGTTGACCTGATTCCCCCTTTGGTTGTGTTCTTTATTGTCATGGGCAGTATTTACAGCGGCCTCGCCACCGCCACTGAGTCTGCCGCCCTCGGTGTGGTGACAGCCCTTATCTTTGCCGGGCTCAAGCGCAAGCTGACGTGGACCACCCTGCGCACCTGTTTCATCCAAACGGCCCGGGTAACAGGTATGATTTTGCTGATTATCACTGCCGCCTTCATTCTTAACCTAACCATCAGCTTAACGGGCGTGGCCAGTACCATGTCGAGCTGGGTCACCTCCCTTGGCCTGACACCGGTTATGTTCCTGCTGGCGCTTGTAGTGTTCTATCTCGTGCTGGGCATGTTCATGGATGTGCTCTCCATGCAGGTAGCCACCATTCCTATTACCTACCCCATGGCGCTGGCTCTAGGTATTGACCCGGTCTGGTTCGGTATTTTTGTTGTCTTGATGTGTGAATTGGGTCTTATTACCCCGCCGGTCGGCATGAATCTGTTCGTCGTGCATGGAATTCGTCCAGACAATGGAAGTATCAGCGGCGTTATGAAGGGTGCCTTCCCTTACGTGCTGCTGATGTTGTTGTTTGCGGCCTTAATTATCGCCGTACCGGCGATTGTGACGTGGCTCCCGGAGATGATGCGATGACGGCACTCTGGCAATGCACGGCAACGGAACTGGTCGCTGGCTTTCGCGCTAAACAATGGTCACCGAAGGAGGCCCTTGATTCAGTTATCGAACGCTTGGAAGCCGTTAACCCTGGGCTCAATGCGATCATCGCCCTGGCCGACGATGCTCAGGAAGCCGCCGAACGCAGCAGCTTACGTTATATCGAGGGAAGGGCACTGAGCCCACTGGACGGAGTGCCCATCAGCATCAAGGACAATCTTTTGCTGGCAGGCGTACCCGCAACCTGGGGCACGGCCGCCCTACGAGACTGGATACCAGACCGCGACGAGTTGCCCGTTGCCAGGCTACGTCAGGCCGGGGCTGTGCTATTCGCCAAGACGAACGCACCGGAATTCACCTTAGAAGGCTATACCGACAACCCGGTATATGGCGTGACAGGGAATCCTTGGGCCCCTGCGTTGACTCCTGGCGGGTCAAGCGGCGGGGCCGCTGCTGCCGTCGCAGCCGGCATCGGGCCACTGGCATTAGGCACAGACGGCGGGGGATCGATCAGGCGTCCTGCTGCCCATTGCGGGCTGGTGGGGCTAAAACCTTCCATTGGAACGATCCCCAGAGCCGACGGCTTTCCTCAGATATTGCTCGATTTTGAAGTAGCTGGCCCCTTGGCGCGCTGTGTTGAAGATGCCGCTCTAATGCTGAATGTTCTAGAAGGCGCCTGTCTAGAGGACCGACAATCATGGATGGGTCACCCTGGTCGACGCACCACGGCATCACGCGTCTTGTGTGTCTCCTCGCTGCCGGGCAGCCCTGTCGATCCCCAGATACGTCGACATGTTGAAAAGGCAGCAACCACGTTCTCCCGTATGGGCCTAGAGGTCGTGTTCGATACACTCCCACTGGAGTTAGCAGCGCTTAACGAGATCTGGAGCGAAGTCGGGCAGATTGGCCTAGCGCACCTCGCCGAGACTCATCCCACCTGGCTGGAACATGCTTCCCCTAAGTACCAAGACATGGCCAACGCAGGTGCCCGTCTGCCGGCCAGCCGGTTGTGGCACACTCTGGACGTTGTCTCTTGCCTGCGCCGCCAGGTGGATACGCTTTTCACCAACACAGACATGTTGCTGATGCCCAGCATCGCCGCCCTTTCCTGGCCTGCCAGCCAAGCCTACCCGCCGACCATCGACGGCCAGCCCGTCGGCCCGCGGGGGCATGCGGTGTTCACTGGCTGGGTGAATGCCGCAGGCAATCCTGCCATCAACCTACCGGTCGAGCCGTCGCATGAAGGCCTGCCCATTGGGCTGCAACTGATCGGCCCCTGGCAGTCGGAACACCTACTGCTCGACTTGGCGCAGCGCTACCAGCGCCTTGCTCCTTGGAAGGCACGCTACGCCGACCTGTGGGAGCGATAAGCATGGAGACACGCCTACCCTTACTCATCGATCGGGATTTTTTTGGCTACGGCGCCTCGCCACCTCGTATTGAATGGCCCAATAACGCTAGGCTAGCGATCTCCTTCGTGCTCAATTTGGAAGAAGGTGCCGAATTTAGCCTGCGTGCGGGGGACCCAAGCAACGAGGACACGCATGAGGTGCAGTGCCAAATAAAGGACGCTCCAGACCTGTGTATGGAGAGTCACTTCGAGTATGGCACTCGTGCCGGTTATTGGCGCGTCATGTCAGCCTTTGAGGAAGCCGGTGTGCCTCTCACCTTGAATGTCTGTGCCCGCGCCCTCGAGGCGACTCCTTGGGTGGCGGCTTATGCGCGACAGCGCGGCGATGAACTCTGCTGTCATGGATGGCGCTGGGAATCCCACGCAGGCCTGTCGGAACCAGAGGAACGTGCCTTAATCGACCGCTGCGTGGCGACATTCCAACATATTGCTGGCAACGCGCCGGTGGGCTGGCATACCAAATCTTCCGCGTCCGTCCAGACGCGCCGTCTATTGATAGAGCATGGTGGCTTCCTCTACGACAGCGACGCCTACAACGATGACCTGCCTTATTACGTCACTCACGGCGAACGCGCCCACCTAGTACTGCCCTACGCATTCGATACCAATGACATGCGCTTCTTCGTCAATCATAGCTTTCATCGCGGGCGCGATTTTCATGACTATGTGATGGACGCCGTGAAAGCCCTGCTGCGTGAAGGGGATCAGGCACCGCGCATGCTCACCATTGGCTTGCATACTCGTATCATTGGTCGTCCCGGACGCATTGATGGCCTTCGCGACCTATTTGCAAGCCTGCGTGGGCTACCTATCTGGTATGCCACCCGTGAACAGATAGCCCAGCACTGGCTGCGACATTGCCCGCCGCCGTCGCCTTTCGAAGCGGGAGTCAGAAAATGACTCGGCTGCTGCTCGTCAATGGCAACACCTCCAACACGGTCACCCAAAAACTGCTGGCCGAGGCCGAGCGTCATGCGGGAGCCAATGTTCAGATTAGTGCGGTAACAGCCCGTTTCGGTGCGGATCTGGTTTCGAACCGGGCCAGCAACGTTGTCGCTGGCCATGCTGTTCTGGATGCCGTGGCACACCATCAAGACCCTTATGACGCCGTTCTGGTGGCGATTTCACTGGATACAGCCGTGGAAGCCCTGCGTGAAGTACTGAGTGTTCCAGTGGTCGGCATGACCGAGGCTGCCTGCTGGCAGGCGTGCCTCGTCAGCAACCGGTTCGGCGTGGTGATGCCGGATCGCAATACCCTTCCCCTTTACCGTGAACGCATTTTGAAATATGGCTTGCGTGAACGGCTTGTCGGGCTACGTGCTATTGAGGCCACGGTACAAACGCATCATGCCGCGCCCGCAGACAGCGAGGCTGCCCTCCGCGCAGCTATCATGGACTTGGTCGTAAATGAAGGCAGCGAGGCCGTGGTGCTTGCGGGCGCTTCAATGACAGGCCTGCAGCGTCGCTTACAACCACAGGTTCCTGTTCCGCTCCTCGATGGCATCTCAAGCGGGGTAATTCTTCTGGAAGGCCTAATCCGACTGAATCTGCCCACCTCCCACGTGAACGGTGATCGCAAACCTTACAACACGACATTGTCAGGCCTCAGCGGCCCATGTACGGAGTTGCTAAGTGGCCTGCCGTCGGCAAGGACATCCATATGATTCATCAACTGCGCGCCAAGGCCCTGCATGACATTATCCACCAGGGTGAACTAACAATGGCCGAACTCGCTGAGTCCACCCTGGCTCGCATTGAGGCTATCAACCCCTCACTGATCGCCTTCGTAGACGCTGACCACGTTGATGTGATGCGTCAGGTGGAGGCTATCGAAGTACGCCGACGTGCTGGCGAAGCACTTCCGCTGCTTGGCAGTGTGTTTAGTATCAAGGATAACCTCTGGCTGGGGGGCAGGCCTGCGACCTATGGCTCGCAAGTTTATCGGCATCATGTAGCCCCCTGCGATAGTGCCGTTGTGGCACGCCTTAAACGCCTCGGCGCTCTATGCATCGGCATCACCAATTGCCCCGAATTTGCCTGCAAAGGCCATACCAGTAACTCCTTGCATGGTACGACCCGTAATCCTTGGGATTTAGACACCACCCCCGGCGGCTCTTCGGGGGGCGCGGCAGCGGCTGTCGCCGCAGGGCTGGGCACACTAGCGCTAGGGACCGATGCGGGTGGTTCGATACGTCGGCCTGCGGCCCATACTGGGTTAGTTGGTTTCAAGCCAACGCATGGGCTGATTCCCGATCCTCATGGGTTCGATGACCCCAGCTATGCGATTTCCGACATCGGCGTATTGGCCAAAGATGTTGAGGACTGCGCCTGGCTACTCGACGGCGCGGTATTCCATGACTGTCGCGACCCGCGTAGCCATCCGCTACCCGCCCAGCTCACCGTCGACCGCCCCTTCACAAATGCTTTAAAACGTCTCGATTCCCAGGCTATTCGTATTGGCTGGACCAGCGACCTAGGCTGTGGGTTTCGCCTCGATGCAGACTTTGCAACAGCCTTCGATGACTGCATCGCTACGCTGGCTAACGCAGGGCTAACACTCGAACACGCTGCCCCCGACTGGCCCGCCCATACATTCGAGTATCCTTTATTACGCCAACAGCAAGCGGCCCTGGCTGCTCAATTTGGCCATGTGCTGCGTGATACGCCGGAACTGTTGGACCCCGCCCTAGCCGATCAGATCACTCAAGGCTTAAGCATAAGCGGGGCGGATTATGCTGCGGACGAGCTGCGTCGCAAAGCGCTCATTCAGGCCTTGGATAATTATTTCGAACGCTTCGACTTTCTTATCTGCCCTACGGCGCCGGTGGAAGCCTGGCCAGTAAAAGCTTCGCACCCCGGCACCATCGGCGGACAACCCGCTTCGCAACGGGCCCACGCCGCGTTTACGCCTCTTTTCAATTACTGCGAAGTGCCTGCTGTATCCCTGCCTTTTGCTCTGGGTCAGCACGGGTTACCGCTTGGGCTGCAGATTGTAGGACCACGCCATACAGACCTAGGCGTCCTTGCCCTCGCTCACCATATTGAGACGATTATCGATCATCGCTTCGATGCCCCGCTTTGGCTGGCCGATAGCGATTCCTTTTCATCAAGCCTGTAATGCACTAGGAGGTTACCCTTGAGCAAACACATCATCGATTTGTCATTACCCATTCGCAACGCATCATTTGATACCCAAGAGCAGCATATAGAGTACATCGACCACTACGCGATGGCTCGGCAACGGGCCACCGCCTATGGAGTGGACCCAGGTGATCTGCCATTACCTGGTGTCCATTCGGCCAGCGAGCGGATCACCTTATCCTCGCATGCAGGCACACATATGGACGCCCCGATTCACTACGGCCCAACCTCTGAGGGCAAGCCAGCACGCACCATCGACCAGATCCCTCTAGAGTGGTGCCACGGCGACGGCGTGGTCTTGGATTTTTCATGGATGGAAGCTGGGCAGGTCATTGGTGTCGATGATCTACAGCAAGCGCTGGCGCGCATCGAATACACGCTAAAACCGTTTGATATCGTGCTAATACGCACCGATCGCTGGATGGATTTCGATCGACATGACTGGGCGATGCGCCATCCCGGTATGGGCCGAGAGGCAACGTTATGGTTGATTGAACAAGGTATTCGCATGATGGGTACTGATGGTTGGGGCTGGGATATTCCTATACCGATGATGGCAGAGGCGCTTCGTAAAGGTGACTCAGGTGCATTCTTCCCAGGGCATTACGCAGGACGCGATAAGGAGTATTGCCACATCGAGAAACTAGCACGGCTCAATGAGCTACCAGCTCACGGGTTCACCTTTTCGGCATTTCCCGTATTGATTGAGCGCGCATCTGCTGGCTGGTGTAGAGCTGTAGCGATAATAGATTAGCCGTCACTTATAGTGAACGTGTGGCTACGTTTACGCTTGGGGCGTTGAAGTGCATGCCCCTTAGTGTCCTAGAGCTTTACCCCGCAGCGCTCGACCGCACAAACGCCAGGCGGCGGGTTGCATTATCGTCGCTAGAGTCGAGGATATGGCAAGCATTTCGCTGTCGACTATCATAACTCCGACGTTGGCATTCTGGCTCTTGTCGTTGATACGCATGATGAGGAAGGCAATCGACATGGCAATCCAGAATCCGCTATGCAACGCGCCTTTGCCGCGGATGACCCGGCGGTAGTCGACGTAATGGACGATAGCCCAAGCTCAACTCATGATAAAAGCGCCTATGTCAGGCCTGACTGTATGGCGCGCCAGTTCTCATGAAATAGCACTAGGTGCACGCCCTGACTGACGGGCGATAGCGCGAATCGAGTAGTTAACCCGCATCAGCATGATGGCGGCCCGGTCTTAAGCAGAAAGATGGCGATAACAGTGAGTCATGGCAATACCCTACCTAATAGGTTAGGTATTGCACTTGGTCATTGATATCGCCCTCCTATATATCATTCGTAATAATGCCTCTAGAGTAAAAACAAAGAGAGGCTCGGCACGTAGATAATCAGAAGCAGGCCGATTAGCGATACCACTAAGAAGGGCAGTACCCCCAAAGCTATTTTACCAAGTGGCAGTTTGGTGATATTAGCAGCAACAAACAAATTTATGCCTACCGGCGGAGTAATCAAGCCAATCGACAGGGCCGTCATTAAAGCAACACCGAACCAAGTCGGGTCAAGGCCAAGTCTCGCTACCACCGGCAGAAAAATCGGTAGGGTAATGAACATTATGGTAATAGCATCCATGAACATACCCGTCAGAAGAACGATTAGCATCATCACCAATACAATAGCCCAAGTGCTATCGCTGATACCGAGCAGGGCATCTGCATAATCGCTGACTAGACCATCGACTACGACTACCCATCCAAACAAGCTAGCAAAGGCTACTACTAGCATAACTACTGCTGAGGAGCTTGCCGATTGGACAACGCTGGCGAACAAAGACTTGAGAGTTAGTGTGCGATAGACTAAAAAACCTACAAACATGGCGTAAACACTAGCGACAATAGCCGCCTCGGTAGGTGTAAAAAATCCACCGTAAATGCCGCCAAGGATCACTACTGGAGTGAGTAAGCCCCAGAACGCTTCTATGAAGGCGCGGGTTAAGCGTTTTCCATAGGAGAGTGTGTCATCGGTCTGGGAGTATTCATAAAGGTGCAGAGATTCCTCATTGGTGGACGGAGCGTCGGCATGTGGCACCAATTTGGCAAAAGGTAAGGCACACAACATTAGACAGCCTAGCATCAGACCTGGGACGACCGAAGCAAGAAAAAGATCAGCAATGGAGGTCTGGGCGAGGATGCCGTAGATCACTAAGCCAATCGAGGGTGGGATGATCAGTGACAGTGCCGCGCCAGTGCAAACCAATCCGGCAGCAAACGGACGCGAGTAGCCGTCGGCTACCATGCCACGTATGATCAACGGGCCGATGGCTGCCACTGAGGCGGGTCCGGAGCCACTAACTGCCCCCCAGAACAAACACACCACAGTGCCAACTAACCCCATCCCGCCGGGTAAGTTACCTACCAGAATACGAAAAAAATTGATCATTTTTCCGGCAATGCCAGTAATCCCCATAATGTTACCGGCCAAGATAAAGAAGGGAATAGCCAATAATGAATACTTGGCAATTCCTGTAATAATCAAATCGCCCACCATATTAAATCCAAAGCCCATCTGATACATGGCATACATCGATGACAGCGCCAAGCTGAAAGCAACGGGAACTCGCAGGAGCACGAAAACAAAGAAAAGAACAATCATCTGCGTACCGGTTGTTAGCTCCATCATTGTTCTCTTTTTCCCAGTTGTTTGAATTCAGCTACTGCCAATTCGATCTGGCGGATAAGAAGTATTACAAAGCCGAAGGGTACGATCAGTGTGTAATACCACTGGGGGATTTGTAGGGCGCTGGAAACTACGCCGCTGGCATACTGATTAGCAAGCAGGTTGTAGGTAAATTTGCTGCATAATAATAGGGTTATAATTATTAAGAGCGTCGAAATTACCACCAGTACACGCTTGAAGGAGCGAGGTACGCTATCGTATAGCACTGTCACCGCTAAATGGTGACCGTGCTTAGCAGCGATCGCGGCGCCAAACACCGTCAGCAATACCATGCCATTGATTACCAGCTCTTGACTCGAAGCCATTGAAAAGTTAGTTAAATTTCTTACTACTACGTTAACGAAGCCCAGGAGCGTCATACATAGAAAGACAACGCCGCAGATGACCTCTTCGAAGTGGCGCCAGAGAATCTTCATTATCAAAATCTCCTATCCCAGGCTGTTTGTAAGTGATCATTACTCTGTTGGCACTTGCTCGACAGCATATTCAAATGACTGTACAAGGTCCTTACCAACCCTTATTGCCCAGCTTTCATAGACGGGTTGAGTGATATCACGGAATGCCTGCAGCTGCCCCTCTGAAAGGATGGTGATTTGCATACCGTTTTCCTTGAGAGTATCGATGCCAGATGCGGTCGTCTCGCGGGAGATTTCAATTTGATACTGCATCGCTTCGTTTGCAGCGGCCTGCACTGTGGCTTGAGTCTCGTCGTCCCAGCTATTCCATAGTTGCTTACTTACGCCGATGAAGATTGGGTCGTAAGAGTAATGCCATTCGGTAAGGTGCTCTTGCACCTCGTAGATTCGTTGGGGCACGATGATCGAACCGACAGGATTCTCTTGACCGTCGACCACGCCTTGCTGCAGCGCCGAGAACGTCTCGGTCCATTGGATCTGCTGTGGATTGGCACCGAGTGCATCAAATACATCGATGTACATAGGGCCAGCGACGCGAACCTTCATACCGTTTAGATCTTCGGGCGTCTCGATTGGATGAACACTATTAGTTAGCTCACGAAAGCCGTTTTCCCCCCAAGCTAGTACTTCAATGCCGTGCTCTTCAACAATAGCTTTTACTTTATCGCCCGGTTCGCCCTGTATAGCTGCATCCACTTGTGCGTAGTTGGAGAATAGATAGGGCAGTGAAAAGACAGCCATTTCAGAAATCAAAGGTGTGACGTTGATTGCTGAAGTAATTAAGAAATCAAGGTCACCACGGCCAACCATCTCAGCCTGCCTCATTTGGTCGCCACCAGATAGAACGGCATTAGGGAAAATTTCGATGCCTATCTCACCATCCGATTTTTCATTCAGAAGCTCATGGAATTTCTCGGCCCCTTGCTGCCATGATGTTTCATTAGAAGTATTGTGGGTTAATCGGTAAGTTTCCGCGTACGCCACGGCCGTAAAAGACACGCTTGTGATGGAAACTATTATCGATAGAAGATGTTTTGATTGCATGGGGAGCCTCGCGTGCAAGATAAGTTTAGATGCATATTTTTGTTCTGTAATATGGAACGCACTACAGCTTCAACATCGAGATTGAAGTAGTAACCATGCCAATACCATAAGACAATGGTTGTATAAATTAGATTATCAACGTCCACACCTGCTGCTCATTAAATAATATTTAATTTTATCAATAACATATAAAATTAAAAATTATATCTCAGTGATTGAAAATAGAAAAACTTAACCAATCAATTATAAAAGATGCTTTCTT